>Ga0209573_1001312_pt1 | contig 40055 bp, 33 predicted proteins | sample TNRBio252014_DNA_FD_185870 | JGI IMG/M metagenome (GOLD analysis project Ga0209573, IMG submission 185870) | Wastewater treatment Type I Accumulibacter community from EBPR Bioreactor in Madison, WI, USA - TNR Reactor_6/25/2014_ DNA (SPAdes)... | ecosystem: Engineered > Bioreactor > EBPR >...
TCGGGGGGCTGGTTGAGTCGCGCCGCCCGAAGGCAACGCCAAAAAACGAGGGACGGAATCAGGGATGATGACGTTCATCGTTTTAGCCGGGGACTCAACGGTTTTGGCTTTCATCGCGGAAGGTTTGGGACGCCACGAGTCTCATGCTTGAGTTCACCGTCATACCACCCGTTGCGAGCGCGCTTACATCCGAAATACGCCAAAACGGGTTTTCGGAATCGGCGCATTGAGCGCCGCCGACAGGCTCAGTCCCAGAATCCGCCGGGTCTGGGCCGGGTCCACCACCCCGTCGTCCCAGAGCCGGGCGGTGGCGTAGTAGGGATGCCCCTGGGTTTCGTACTGCTCGCGGATCGGAACCTTGAACGCCTCCTCGTCTTCGGCGCTCCAGGAACCCCCTTTCGCCACGATGCTGTCGCGCTTGACTGTGGCCAGCACACTCGCCGCCTGCTCGCCGCCCATCACTGAAATCCGGCTATTGGGCCAGGTCCACAGGAAGCGCGGCGCATAAGCCCGGCCACACATCCCGTAGTTGCCCGCGCCGAACGAGCCGCCGATCAGCACCGTGAGCTTGGGCACAGCGGCGGTGGACACGGCGGTCACCATCTTGGCGCCGTCCTTGGTGATGCCGCCGTGCTCGTACTTCTTGCCGACCATGAAGCCGGTGATGTTCTGCAAAAACAGCAGCGGGATGCCGCGCTGGGCGCACAGTTCGATGAAATGCGCGCCCTTTTGCGCCGATTCGGCGAACAGGATGCCGTTGTTGGCGATGACGCCGACCGGGTAGCCGTACAGCCGGGCGAAACCGGTCACCAGCGTCGCGCCGTAGCGGGCCTTGAACTCATCGAAGCGGGAGCCGTCCACCAGCCGGGCGATCACCTCGCGCACGTCATAGGGTCTGCGGGTGTCGGTGGGGAGGATGCCGTAGAGTTCCGCCGGGTCGTAGACCGGCTCTTCCGCCGCGTCCAGATCGAGGTCTACCGGCTTGCGGCGGTTCAGATTGGCGACGATGCGCCGGGCGATGAACAGGGCGTGGGCGTCGTTCTCGGCCAGATGGTCCACCACCCCGGAAATGCGGCTATGCACATCGCCGCCGCCCAGTTCCTCGGCCGTGACGATTTCGCCGGTGGCGGCTTTCACCAGCGGCGGGCCGGCGAGAAAGATGGTGGCCTGATTTCTGACCATCACTGTCTCGTCAGACATGGCCGGCACATAGGCTCCGCCTGCGGTGCAGGATCCCATCACCACCGCGATCTGGGGAATGCCGCGCGCTGACAGATGGGCCTGGTTGAAAAAGATGCGGCCAAAGTGATCGCGGTCGGGAAAAACCTGATCCTGCATCGGCAGGAATGCGCCGCCGGAATCGACCAGGGCGATGCAGGGCAGATGATTCTCGCTGGCGATTTCCTGGGCGCGCAGATGCTTCTTCACCGTCAGCGGGTAATAAGTACCGCCCTTCACCGTGGCGTCATTGGCCAGGATCATGCACTCCTGCCCGGAGACGCGGCCAATGCCGGCGATCACCCCCGCGCAGGGCGCTTCGTTGTTATAAATCCCCCAGGCCGCCAGTTGGCCGATTTCCAGGAACGGCGCGCCGGGGTCGAGCAGATGGTCAATCCGGTCGCGCGGCAGCAGCTTGCCACGGGCCACCTGCCTGGCGCGGGCCACCTCACCCCCCCCGAGCAAGACTTGCGCCGTTTTCTCACGCAAACCGGCGACTTGCGCCCGCAGCGCCTCGGCGTTGGCGCGAAACTCCTCGGAACGGGGATTGATCTTCGATTTAAACAACGTCATGGCTTGCCTCCCCACGCCATCCCAGCAATGGACTCAACACCTCACGCGGTTTCCGCGAACAGTTCGCGGCCGATCAGCATCCGGCGAATTTCGTTGGTGCCCGCGCCAATTTCATACAGCTTGGCGTCGCGCCACAACCGACCCGCCGGATAGTCGTTGATATAGCCATTGCCGCCCAAAATCTGAATCGCTTCGCCCGCCATCCAGGTGGCTTTTTCGGAGGCGTACAGAATGGCGCCGGCGGCGTCCTTGCGCAGCGAACGGGAATGGCCGCCCCGGTCGCAGGCCCGGATCACCGCGTAGACGTAGGCGCGGCAGGCATTCCAGTTCGTGTACAGATCGGCCAGCTTGCCCTGCATGAGCTGGAATTCGCCGATGGACTGACCGAACTGCCGACGGTCGTGGACATAGGGCACGACCAGATCCAGGCAGGCGGCCATGATGCCCAGCGGTCCACCCGCCAGCAGGGCGCGCTCGTAGTCGAGGCCGCTCATCAGCACCTTGACGCCATTGCCGACTCCGCCCAGCACGTTCTCCGCCGGCACTTCGCAGTCCTGGAACACCAGTTCAGCGGTGTGCGAGCCGCGCATCCCCAGCTTGTCCAGCTTCGGAGCAGCGGAAAACCCCTTAAAGCCTTTCTCGACCAGAAAGGCGGTGATGGCCTGAGCGCCGGCGACAGGATCGGTTTTGGCGTAAACCACCAGCACATCAGCATCCGGGCCGTTGGTGATCCACATCTTGGTTCCATTGAGGAGATAGCGGTCGCCCCGGCGTTCGGCCCGCAGCTTCATCGACACCACGTCGGATCCCGCCCCGGCCTCGCTCATCGCCAGCGCGCCGACCCGTTCGCCGGTGATCAGTTTCGGCAGGTATTGACGCTTTTGCGCCTCGCTGCCATTGCGCCGGATCTGGTTGACGCACAGATTGGAATGCGCGCCGTAGGACAGCCCTACAGCGGCGGAAACCCGGGAGATTTCCTCCATAACCACCAGATGCGCCAGATAACTTAGGCCGGCGCCGCCGTATTCTTCCTCGACCGTCATGCCCAGCAGACCCAGGTCGCCCAACTTGCGCCACAGGTCCATGGGAAATTGGTCCGTGCGGTCGATTTCGGCGGCGCGCGGGGCGATTTCTTTACGCGCGAAGTGGGCGACGGTATCGCGCAGCAGGGCGATGGTGTCGCCCAGTTCAAAATCCAGGCTGGGAAGGGTCATCAGCGGCGCTCCTCGATGTTCAGGCTCCCATAGCGGGGCTGTTGTAGCGGGGCAAGGTTATACCGTTTCCCGGTAGATTTTATCTTTTTCAGATCAAAAACTACCCTGAGTTTGTCATACCCGCGAAAGCGGGTATCCAATGGTTCAGCGGCTGCCTGGATTCCCGCGTTCGCGGGAATGACGAAAACCTATTCAGAATGGGTATTATGTTCTGAATATTTTAAATGGAGCGGTTGACCATTCCTTGCAGGAACTGGCGCAGTTTCCAGCGTATTCTGGCGGCTGTTCGATACTGGCTCATTGTTTCCGCGCCCCCGCCCATTCCCCATCCCGCTGTGGAGACGCCGCCGCATGACTGACCAACCCTTGTGGACCCCCGGCCCGGAAGGGCGCAACCGCACCCGCATGGCCACGTTCATGCGCTGGCTGGCGGAAATGCAATCCCTGCGCCTGATCGACTATCCAGCGCTTTATGAGTGGTCGATTGTCAACCCGGAAGCCTTCTGGCAGGCGGTCTGGGATTATTGCGGGGTCATCGCCAGCCTTCGAGGCGATACCGTGCTCGAACACGGCGACCGGATGCCCGGCGCGCACTGGTTCCCGCAGGCGCGGCTCAATTACGCCGAGAACCTGCTGCGCTACCGTGATCCTGCGGATGCGCTGGTGTTCTGGGGCGAGGATCGAGTCCGGCGGCGGTTGAGCCGCGCAGAACTCGCCGGTCATGTATCCCGGTTCGCCCAGGCGCTACGCCATGCCGGGGTCGGCAAAGGCGACCGGGTGGCCGGATGGCTGCCCAACCTGCCCGAAGCCCTGATTGCGATGCTGGCGACCGCCAGTCTGGGCGCGATCTGGTCCTCCGCCTCGCCGGATTTCGGCGTACAGGGCGTCTTCGACCGCTTCGGGCAAATTCAGCCCAAGGTTCTGGTCTGCGCCGACGGCTATTTCTATGACGGCCAGCGCATCGACTCGCTGGCGCGGGTCGCGGACCTCGCAGCGGCGCTCCCGTCACTGGCAGCAGTGGTGGTCTGCCCCTACACCTGTGACACTTTCGATCTGGCCGCCATCCCCCAGGCGGCGTCCTATGCCGAATTCCTCACGCCCTATACCGAACGGGATTTGGTCTTTGAGCCGCTGGAATTCAATCACCCCCTGTTCATCCTGTACTCGTCCGGCACCACCGGCGTACCCAAGTGCATTGTTCACGGTCACGGCGGGACTCTGTTGCAGCATTTGAAAGAACATCAGTTGCACAGCGACGTGCGCCCCGGCGACCGGCTGTTCTATTTCACCACTTGCGGCTGGATGATGTGGAACTGGCTGGCGTCGGGACTGGCCTCGGGCGCGACCCTGCTGTTGTATGACGGTTCACCCTTCGCCGGCGCGGGCGATCTGCTGTTCGAGTACGCCGAAACCGAGCGCATGACCCATTTCGGTACGTCGGCCAAGTATCTGGACGCGCTGGCCAAGAAAGGCTTGCGCCCCGGCCAGCGCTATCGGCTCGACGCCCTGCGCGCCGTGCTATCGACCGGCAGTCCGCTGGCCCCGGAAGGTTTCGAGTTTGTCTACCGGGAGATCAAGCGCGACCTCTGTTTGTCGTCCATTTCTGGCGGCACCGACATCCTGTCGTGCTTTGCCCTGGGCAACCCGCTGCTGCCGGTCTGGAACGGTGAACTCCAGTGTCGCGGCCTGGGCATGGCCGTGGCGGTTTACGACGAGGCGGGCCAGCCGGTGCGTGGCCAAAAAGGCGAACTGGTCTGCACCCGACCCTTTCCTTCGATGCCCATCGGCTTCTGGAATGACCCGGATGGCCAAAAATACCGGGCTGCGTATTTCGCGCGCTATCCCAATATCTGGCATCACGGCGACTTTTGCGAACTGACCGCCCACGATGGCCTGATTATCTATGGCCGTTCCGATGCGGTGTTGAATCCGGGCGGCGTCCGGATCGGCACCGCCGAGATTTACCGCCAGGTCGAACCCTTTGCTGAAATCATCGAGGCGGTGGTCATCGGTCAGGATTGGCCACCGGAACACCCGACGGATGTACGGGTGGTGCTGTTTGTGAAACTGCGGGAATCCGTGGAACTGACCGAAACCCTGATCGAGAATATCAAGCGCACCATTCGGAACAACGCTACGCCGCGCCATGTACCGGCGAAAATCATCGCGGTGCCCGACATCCCGCGCACCCGCAACGGCAAAATCACCGAACTGGCGGTGCGTCAGGTGGTTCACGGGCAACCGGTGCAAAATTGCGAAGCCTTGGCGAATCCCGAGGCGTTGAGCTACTTTCGGGACCGAATCGAGCTGCGGAGTTAACCGCCCGGGGGGCTTTGCCAACGCCGGGAGAAACGGAACCGCTCACGTTGTCGCCAGCGACGGATGTTGAGTTCGGTCGTCAAGCAAAGAGCGCCGCCGGCTATTTGAGCGCCCCAGTCGATTTGAAACCGCCGGGATACCCTCGCCATTGACAGACCGATCCTGACTTGTTCCCCGGTGGACAAGCCGCTAATCTGCTGTTTTCCGCTTCCTTTTGGATATCGCCATGTGTGGAATCGTCGGTGCCATCGCTGAACGCAACGTTACCCCCATCCTGCTTGAAGGGCTGCGGCGGCTGGAATATCGCGGCTACGATTCGGCGGGCATCGTCACCGTGGACAGCCGTGACGATCAATTGCACCGCCTGCGCACGGTCGGCAAGGTGCAGGCGCTGGCGGATCGCTTGCGGCAGGAGCCGGTGCGCGGCCCGCTGGGCATCGCCCACACCCGCTGGGCCACCCACGGCGAACCCTGCGAGCGCAACGCTCACCCCCACGTCAGCCACGATTCGGTAGCGGTGGTGCATAACGGCATCATCGAGAACTACCAGGAACTCAAGGCGATGTTGATCGCCGCCGGCTACCGCTTCGAGTCCGATACCGATACCGAAGTGGTCGCCCACCTGATTGACCAGTGTTTACACGATACCGACGATCTGCTGACCGCCGTGCAACGCGCGGTGGCGCAACTGACCGGCGCTTACAGCCTTGGCGTCATCAGCCGAGCGCATCCTGACCGGCTGATCGCGGCGCGCGCCGGCAGTCCGCTGGTGCTGGGCATTGGCATCGAGGAACACTTCATCGCCTCGGACGTGTTTGCTCTGGCCCCGGTGACCCAGACCTTCGTGTTCCTGGAAGAAGGCGACCTGGCCGAGGTGCGCCGCGCCGGTTTCACCCTTTACGACCGCGCCGGTCAGATCGTGGAACGGCCGCTGGCCTATGCCGCGCAACAGGGCGGCGCGGTCGGCAAGGCCGGTTATCGCCATTTCATGCTCAAGGAGATTTTCGAGCAGCCGGCGGTGGTCGCCGAGACCCTGGAAGGGCGGATTCATCAAGGCCGACTGCTGGAAGACAGCTTCGGGCCGGAAGCCAACGCGGTGTTCGACCAGACCCAGGGCGTCCATATCGTCGCCTGCGGCACCAGCTACCACGCCGGGCTGGTGGCGCGCTACTGGCTGGAGAATCTGGGGATGCCCTGTACGGTGGAAGTCGCCAGCGAATATCGCTACCGCCAGGGCGTCACGCCGCCGGGGACGCTGTTCGTCAGCATTTCCCAGTCGGGCGAAACCGCCGACACCCTGGCGGCGCTGCGGGCGGCCAGGGAGCGCGGCTATTGCTCCACCCTGGCGATTTGCAACGTCGCGGAAAGCTCGCTGGTGCGGGAATCGGCCTTAACCCTGCTGACCCGCGCCGGGCGGGAAATCGGCGTGGCGTCCACGAAAGCCTTTACCACGCAACTGGTGGCGCTGCGCCTGCTGGCGCTGGCGCTGGGGCGGCGGCGCGGCCTCAGCGAGGGGGATGAGGCGACGCTGGCGCGGGATCTGGAGCGGTTGCCCAAGGCGCTGGAGGAGGCGTTGGTGCTGGATGGGGCTATCCAGCGGCTGGCCGAGCACTTCGCCGAGAAGCATCACGCCCTGTTTCTGGGACGCGGCCCGCAATATCCGATTGCGATGGAAGGCGCGCTCAAGCTCAAGGAAATCTCCTACATCCACGCCGAGGCCTATCCTGCCGGCGAACTCAAGCACGGCCCGCTGGCGCTGGTGGACAACGACATGCCGGTGGTGTGCGTGCTGCCCAAGGATGGGCTGCTGGAAAAAGTGCTGTCCAATCTTCAGGAAGTGCGGGCGCGCGGCGGGGTGCTGTTCCTGTTCGCCGACCGCGAGGTGGATACGCATCTGAGCGGCGTCGATACCCATGTGCTGTCGCTGGGCGCGGTGCCGGAATCCATTGCGCCGATTGTGTTCACCGTGCCCTTGCAACTGCTGGCTTATCACGTCGCCATTCTCAAGGGCACCGATGTCGATCAGCCGCGTAATCTCGCCAAGTCGGTGACGGTGGAATAACGGGTATTCTGTGGGTCGGACTTTAGCCTGACTCCTTTAAGCCTTTAAGAAATCAGAAAAGAGTTAGGCTAAAGTCCAACCCACTGGCCTGATTATTTAGTTAAAGATCATCAACTCGGCCTTAGTGAGATAAACCTTACGTCCAGTGAAAGTTTTTGTACAGCTTCTCAGCCTTCAAAAGCCAGATCAACAGTGCTGCGAATGAAGAACACACCATGTTTGAATTGCTAATCAACACTTGGCTTGATCTCCCTCTTTGGTTGACCATACCCACAACCTTGCTGGTCTGGATGACCTCCGCTGCCGGTCTGTGGTGGCTATTTCAATACAGCCGGTGGGCGCCCTTCTGGCGCACTTGCCTGGGCGTGGCGCCGCCCTATTTAGGACTGTTCGGGGCGCTTTTTGGCATTTCCATCGGTTTTATGGGAGCTGACATCTGGCAACGAATCGAGCGGGCGCAGCAGGCAGTACTTCAGGAAGCCAGCGCTCTGGACTTGTTGACGCGCTACGCCAGCGCGTTGGGATCTGCTGGAGAGCCGGTAACCGCATCGGCTTGCGTCTACGCCAACGCGGTTATACAGCAGGAATGGCCGAGCATGGTCCTGGAAGGTATGGCTTCACCTGACACTGAAACCGCCCTGAATAATCTGACGCTGCTTCTGGTCGCTCCGGAATTCACGACCCAGGTCAATGCCATGGTGGGCCGGGAAATGCTAAGTATTACCAATCAAATCCGCCAGTATCGGGTCAGTCGTATTCATCTCAGCAGCAGCCATAGCAATACGGGCAAGTGGATGCTATTGCTGTTTCTCGGCTTCATGAGCCAGATCAGCATTAGCATGGTGCATCTCGATAAGTCACGCGCCCAAGCGCTGGCGCTGACCGTTTTCACGATCACCATAGTGGTGTCCTTGAACCTGCTGGCCGGTATGGATCAACCGTTTACATCGCCATTCGCCGTCAGTAATACCCCTATCGCCGAACTGACGGGTTGTCCCATGGCCCACCAGGCCGGGAAGGGTTAGACGCAGTAAAACCAGCGCTGCTATTCGGCAAGTTATCCAGGCGAACAGCCCAGCATTCGGGTTGCTTGCCCCGGTATTCCGTAACTGTGACACTGCCGGCGCCTGTGGCTTTAGCATCGCACCGCCCTCGTTCAACCGGTTGATCCGCGTCGGATAACAGGAAGTTTCCGGGATCCCGCCGCCACGGTCGCGTGAATCTCGGCCAGCGCGATGAAACCGGTTTTGACCGGATTCATGGGCCGTGACCCAAATCAGACCAGCGAAACCGCGCAAACTCTGTTAAATTGCCGTTCTGCGGTCTATTCCAGTCTCCTGCGCCGCAGCCCATCCTGGTTCAATCCCTTATTCATCTGCCCAAGACTGGCGCCGAACCCCGGCGACTGGCCGATGCTGCCTTAATTCTGGAGTCTCATGTCGTTTGCTTCTCTTGGACTGTCCGATGCCCTCGTTCGCGCCGTCACCGAACGCGGCTACACCGTACCCACCCCGATCCAGCGCCAGGCGATCCCTGCCGTGCTGGCGGGGGGCGATCTGCTTGCTGGCGCCCAAACCGGCACCGGCAAGACTGCCGGTTTTACTCTGCCGATTCTGCATCGCCTCGCCACTGCCGATAACGGCCGCAGCGCGACCGCCGGCGGTCGCGCGCCGATCCGCGCCCTGATTCTCACTCCGACTCGCGAACTGGCCGCGCAGGTCGAGGAAAGCGTCCGTGAATACGGCAAATATGTGAAATTGAAGTCGATGGTCGTGTTTGGCGGGGTCGGTATCCAGCCGCAGATTCAACAGTTGCGCGGCCGGGTGGATATTCTGGTCGCCACGCCGGGCCGCCTGCTCGATCACGTCAGCCAGCGGACCCTGGACCTGTCGCGGGTCGAGGTGCTGGTGCTGGACGAAGCCGACCGGATGCTGGATATGGGCTTCATCCATGACATCAAGAAGGTGCTGGCGCTGTTGCCCCGGCAGCGGCAGAACCTGCTGTTCTCCGCCACGTTTTCCGATGAAATTCGCACCCTGGCCGACAGCCTGCTGAACCGTCCGGTGCTGATCGAAGTCGCCCGCCGCAACGCCCCTGCCGAGGCCGTAACCCATCGGGTGCATCTGGTGGATCGCGAACGCAAGCGCGAGCTGCTGGCGCATCTGATTCGGGAGAACCGCTGGCGGCAGGTGCTGGTGTTCACTCGCACCAAGCACGGGGCCAACCGGCTGTCCGAGCAATTGACCAAGGGCGGTATTGCCTCGCTGGCCATTCACGGCAATAAAAGCCAGTCGGCGCGGACCCATGCCCTGGCGCAATTCAAGAGCGGGACGCTGCCGGTGCTGGTGGCGACGGATATCGCCGCCCGGGGCATTGACATCATCGAACTGCCGCACGTGGTGAATTTTGAATTGCCCAACGTGCCGGAGGATTACGTGCATCGCATTGGCCGCACCGGGCGCGCTGGCGCGGAAGGCGAAGCGGTTTCGCTGGTGTGCGTGGACGAGCACAAGCTGCTGGCGGACATTGAAAGGGTCATGAAACGGTCTTTGCCCAAGGAAGTGATCCCTGGCTTTGAACCCGACCCGCGCATCAAGGCCGAGCCGATTCCGAATGGCCGCAATCAGGGATCGATGTCGGGCCGCGCTTCACCATCGAGGCATTCCGCGCCGACCCGTTCCGCGCCGACCCGTTCTGAACCCGCCCGGTCGAGTCAGCCGCGCGGGCAGGCTTCCAGCTGGCGCGGATCGGCCTCTGCCCGTCCCTCGTCCGAACGCGGCGCCCTGCGGCGTCCGGCCTGACCTCATCGTCGTCCCCGGCTTTCGCGCCGGTGATGGCTTACTCCAGCTTCAACGGCGCCGGTTTCAGCACCACTCCTCCCAGCGGCGGCAAATCCAGCACCAGCGAGAATGCAAACCCGTGGCTGGAAAATTCCTCGGCGCGGGCCTGACCTCCGGGTAGCGTCAGACCGGAGCCGCCATACTTGCGGGCGTCACTGTTCAACAACTCCCGATAATCCACCGGATACGGCACCCCGATCCGGTAATGCGGGCGCGGCGCGTCGGCGAAATTCAGCACGAACGCCAGCGCGTCGCGCGGATCGCGGGCCTTGCGCACAAAGGCCAGGACGTTGGTTTCCGCACCATTGGCATCCAGCCATTCAAAGCCGGCCCCGTGAAAATCCACCTGATGAAACGCCGGTTCCTGCGCGTACAGCCGGTTGAGATCACTGACAAAGCGCTGCAGAGCCTGATGCGCCGGTTGCCGCAGACGCGCCCAGTCCAGTTCGAGGTCGTGGTTCCATTCGCCGGGCTGGCCGAACTCGCCGCCCATGAACACCAGCTTCTTGCCGGGATGGCCGTACATGAAGGCGTACAGCAGGCGCAGGTTGGCGAACTGTTGGCGCTCGTTGCCCGGCATCTTGCCCAGCAGCGATTTTTTCAGATGCACCACTTCATCATGCGACAGCGACAGGATGAAGTTCTCGTTGAAGGCATACACCAGGCCAAAGGTCAACTTGTCGTGGTGATGGCGACGATGCACCGGTTCCTTTTGCAGGTAGAACAGCACGTCGTGCATCCAGCCCATGTTCCACTTGAAGCCGAAGCCCAGCCCGCCGCTGTCGGTGGGGCGGGACACGTTCGGCCAGGCGGTCGATTCCTCGGCGATCATCATCACCCCAGGGAACTGACCGTGAACCACCGCATTGGTGTGCTTGATGAACTCGATGGCTTCGAGATTTTCGTTGCCGCCGTACTTGTTGGGAATCCAGTCCTTCTTGGAATAATCCAGGTACAGCATCGAGGCCACCGCATCCACCCGCAGCCCGTCGAAGTGAAAAGTTTCCAGCCAATACAGCGCATTGGCGATCAGGAAGTTTTCGATTTCATGGCGGCCATAGTTGAAGATCAGCGTCCCCCAGTCGGGGTGCTCGCCCTGGCGCGGGTCGGCATGCTCGTACAGGCAGGTGCCGTCGAACCAGGCCATGGCGTGCGCGTCCTTGGGGAAGTGCGCCGGCACCCAGTCGAGCAGGACGCCGATGCCGGCCTGGTGACAGCGGTCGATCAATTCCATCAACTCGTCCGGGCGACCGAACCGGGCGGTCGGGGCGTAGAAGTTGGAAATCTGATAGCCCCAGGACGGGCCATAGGGATGCTCGGCCAGCGGCAGAAATTCGATATGGGTGAACCCCATCTCCAGCACATAGGGAATCAACTGGTCAGCCAGTTCCCGGTAGGACAGGAACTCACCGTCGGCCTTGCGCCGCCATGACCCGGCATGTACCTCGTAAATCGCGACCGGACGCGCCCAGACCTGGTTCCGCGCCCGTTGCGCCATCCATTCGCCATCGCGCCACACGTGCTTGCCGACCGGGTCATAAACCACGCTGGCGGTGCCAGGCGGAACTTCAGTATAAAAGGCGTAGGGATCGGTCTTCAGGAAGGCGGAGCCGGTGCGGGGCAGGATTTCGAGCTTATACAATTCGCCCTCGCCCAGTCCGGGCATGAACAGCTCCCAGATCCCGGAACCGGGCCGCAGCCGCATCGGGTGGCGGCGACCATCCCAGTGGTTGAACTCGCCGACGACGCTGATCCGCTGTGCGTTGGGCGCCCAGACCGCAAAGTTGACGCCGGCGACCCCGGCCACCTGGCAGGCGTGCGCGCCCAGTTTCTCGAACATCCGGTAATGGTTGCCCTCGGCGAACAGGTGGCAGTCCTGATCGCCGAGCATTGAAAACCGGAAGGCGTAGGGATCAGCGAAGACCCCGGTCTGACCGCGCTCGGTGGCGCTCAGTCGATAGCGCAACGCGGTCGGTTCCGCGACGATCACGGCCTCGAACAGCCCGCCCTGGGTGGGTTGCAGGGAATACAGGAGGTAGGGTTGCGCTTCCGGCAGCAGGCAGGGCGTTTCAGCGTCCGGCAGCAAAGCGCGCACCACGCTCAGACCCGGTTCGCCGGTCAGGGGATGCGGTCCCAACAGCGCGTGTGGATCGACATGACGCCCCTGCACCAGGGCGGCGCTCACTTCCGCCGCCAGCGTGGACGGGGTCTCGTTCTCCCGGATCAGGAACCGCAGACCCGTCGCCAGCGGCTGTTTCTCCAGCCGCGCCGCGTAAGTGCGGGCATCGGTGCGCAGGGCATCGATGTGGTAGACCTGCCGCCAGAACTGGGCGTTGGCCGCCAGGAAATTGCACACCTCGGGCCGTTCCAGGTTGAACGCCAGCATTCCCGGCTGACCCGGAACGTCCACGTCGTAAATCCGCGTCCCGTCAAACCAGGTGAGTTCCTGACCCTCACGCGGAATCAGCGGCGGAATCCAGTCGAGAATCACCCCAATACCGGCCTGGTGGCAGGCGTCGATGAAGGCTATCAGCGCCTCGGGCCGGCCATAGCGCGGGTTGGGGGTGAAATAGCTGGCGACGGTCTCGCCCTCGGCCCACAGCGCTAACTCCACATGGGTGAATTTCCGCTCCCGCAGATACGGCAGGACCACGGTTCCGAGCTGGTCATAGGCAGATACCTGGCCCGGTTCAATACTTTCGCCGAACGTGACCCGGTGCAGGGCGACCGGCAATTCCCAGCCCGCCGTTTCCACAGCCCGCGTCCTCCACGGCCCATCGTTCCATACGGTCTGCTGGAGGTCGCAAACCCGCGTAGCGGTTTTCGGATAAATCTCGGTGTCAAAAGCCAGCGGATCGGTCTTGAGAAACACCGCGCCTTCCGCGTTGCGGATTTCGTATTTGTACAGATCGCCCAAGCCAACCTCGGGGATGAACAGCTCCCACACCCCGGATTCATGACGCTCCATCGGGTGACGGCGACCGTCCCATTGATTGAAAACGCCGACCACGCTGACCCGGCTGGCGTGGGGCGCCCAAAGGGTGAAGTTGACGCCCATTACCCCTTTTCTGGACTGTGAATGCGCACCCATCCGGGTAAACAGGGATTCCAGCGCCCCGTGCTGGAACGCCTGACCGGTGGCGCGACTGAAGGAGGGGTCATGAAAAGCGTAGGGATCGTAAAACGTCGTGGTCTGCCCGCTGGCGTCTACGGCGACCAGCCGATAGTCCAGAGTGGGGACGCCCGGCAGGCGAGCGATGAACAGGCCGTCTGGATGCAACGGCTGCATCTCGCGCTGGCCGGAGCCGTCCACGGGCGCGAGATAAACCCGTTTGGCGTCGGGCAGGAAAGCGCGAATGACCAGCGTCCGTTCCTGCGGGTTATAGTGAGGCCCCAGCACCGCATAAGGCGCGTCATGGCGCAATTCGATGATTTTCCGAATCTGTTCTTCCAGCATCGCCTTTCCCTTCGTTAGTTGTGCTGCTGTCGGGATAACATAACAAATTTGCGGGTTTATTTAGAACAACTTAACGCGGGACCGGAGCGAGAGAGATGAGCGAGGGGGGCGATGCGGCGAAAGTTCACGACCGGCGGGGCGCCGCCCGGAATGAGCGCCGCCCCGGCGGGGATAACGGAAGGTGGGTTACTGCGCGGGTTGCGCGGGTTGCTCTGGGGCAGAAGCAGGAGCAGGAGCAGGTCCCGGACCCCGCATCATGCGCTGTGGGGAGCGGGTGGCGAAGAAATCATCCATCACCTTTTTCTGGACGGGGTCCAGCGCCGTGTACAAATCGCCGGCGGTCTTGGCCAAGGTCTTCATGCTGGCCAAGTTTTGCTCCATGGCCTTCATCTGTTCTTCAAAGTGGGCGACCGCAGTGGGTTCCCGGTCACGCCGTTCTTCCCGCATCTTCACCCGGGTCAGGTGATGAGCGTTCTGGGCAGCGATGAAATCCTTCCAGACCGCCTGCTGTTCCGGCTTGAGCTTGAGTCGGGCTTCCAGCAATTCCATCTGCTCAGCGTGATGTTGCTGCATCCTTTCCATGCGATGACCTGGCCCGCCGCCCATGGCGCCACGGCCCATCATCGGACAGTCCTCCGGGCCGTCGCCCATCATCGGGCCGCGCCCCCCCCAGGGACCGGCGACCGCGACGGTGCTCAGTCCCAGACCGACAATAGCGGCAGTCGTCAACAGTTTTTGGCGTAGCGTCTTCATCTTCGAATTCCTCGGGTTGGGTTGCTTCGGGATGCATTAGACATCCGGCATGTAACCGGCGTTTTGCCGGAAAGGGTGTTTTGTAACGATTTGTATCAAACGGCGAAAGGCGACCGTCATCGGGCGCTCGTGCGGTGAAATGCCGGCCGGGTTAGCGTATCCTTTGAATGATAGCCGACCACTGCGGCGGAAAATTCCCATGACTGCTCCCCGAAACCTGCTGGTGATTGATCTCGAAACCCTGCCTGATACCGCGCTGCTGCCCGCGGAGCGCAATCCTGACGATTTTCCCAAACCGATCCACCACCGGCTGGTGACCCTGGGTTTCCTGCTGGCGCGCATTGAGCGCGAGGGCGCTGGTGAGCGCTACGTGGTGCGCCGGCTGGGTGCGGTCAGCAGCGCCGAACGCAGCGAGCGCGAGATTCTCGCCGGCTTTTGGCAACTAATCGACCGGCAGTGCCCGCGCGTCGTCACCTGGAACGGACGCGGCTTTGATCTGCCGGTGCTGAAACAGCGTTCGCTGATTTACGGTCTGGCCGCCGCCAACTGGCATCGCACCGATCCGCGCTTTGGCTACGACTACCGTTTTCAGTCCAACTGGCATTGCGACCTGATGGACGTGCTCAGCGACTATGGGGCATCGCCCAAACTGGGACTGGATGAGACGGCGCGGGCGCTGGGGCTGCCCGGCAAATGGAACGGCCACGGCGCGGAAGTCGCCGATCTGGCTGCTGCGGGCGATTTTGCGGCGATCAACCGCTATTGCCAGGGGGACGTGCTGAATACCTATGTCCTGTACCTGCGCTGGGCAGGCCTGAGCACCCGCCTCAGTGCTGGCGGCCACAACGCCAGTGTGCGCAACCTGCTGGAGTTCCTGACGAGCGGACGGAATCTCCATCCGCACTGGGGCGAATTCCTCGACCGCTGGGCGGAAAGCGCGCAACCCTGTCCGCAATTCGTGCTGGAATCGCTGGATGCGCCCGGCCCGCAGCCGCCGGAATCGCACTTGCGCAGCGAAGATGTGTTGCCCTGACCTTTCGTCCTTCCATCCCGTCCACCCGTCAATCTTCAGCCGCAAGCACCACCGCCATGAACTGGATTCATACCGCACTGACCGAACGACTCGCGATTCGCTATCCGATTATCCAAGCGCCCATGGCGGGTGGACCGGGCACGCCGCAACTGGTGGCGGCAGTGTCCAACGCCGGCGGTTTGGGCACCCTGGCCGGCAGCGCCCTGTTTCCCGACGCGCTGCGACAGGCCATCATCGAAATGCGCGCCCTCACCGATCAGCCGTTCGCGGTGGGTCTATCAGTGGCTGCGCCGGCCAGGGTGGATCCCGCCCAACTGGCCCACGCCCGCGCCCTGCTGGCCCCTTACCGCGCCGAACTGGGGTTGCCGCCCGATCCACCGGCTTCGGCTGATCCCCCCGAGTTGCCCGCCTTTGAGGATCAGTTGGATGTGCTGTTGCAGGAAAACATCCCGGCGCTGAGCTTTTCCTTTGGCGCCCCGGATCCTCTCTATCTGGAGTTGCTGCGCGATGCCGGCATCGCGACCCTGGGCGTCGCCACCCATTTGCTGGAAGCCATCGTGCTGGAAGAAAGCGGCGTGGATTTCATCATCGCCCAGGGCGCCGAGGCCGGCGGGCCGCGCGGCGCTTTTGTCGGCCCCCCCGAGCAGGGCCTGGTCGGCAGCCTGATTCTGACGCCGCTGCTCACCCAGCATGTTGCGGTTCCCATCATCGCCGCGGGCGGCATCATGGATGGACGCGGTATCGCAGCGCTGCGGGTGCTGGGCGCGGCCGGTGTGCAAATGGGCACGGCTTTTCTGGCCTGCCCGGAAAGCGGCGCGCATCCGGCCTATCAGGCGCTGCTCCGGCAGGGCAGCGAGATCGCCACCGTATTAAGCCGGGTATTCACCGGTCGCCATGGCCGAGTGCTGCGCAACCGGCTGACTGACGAGTTGCGCGCCCATGAAACCGAATGGCCCGGTTTTCCCCTGCAACTGGGGCTGACCCGGGAGTTGCGCCAGACTGCCGCCGAACAGGGCCTGACCGATTTTATGGCGCTGTGGGCGGGACAGGGTTGCTACCTGTGCGAAAACCGGCCTGCTGCCGAACTGATCGCATCCTGGGTGGAGCAGGCGACGGCCCTGCTGGGGACTGGCGATTCACCACCGGCCACACCGGAACCGGAGTCAGCGCCAGAGCCGGAGTCAGCACCAGAACCGGAGTCAGCACCAGAACCGGAGTCAGCGCCAGAACCGGAACCAGATGTAACGCCGGAACCGGAACCGGATTCAGCGCCAGAGCCGGATTCAGCGCCAGAGCTGGATTCAGCGCCAGAGCCGGATTCAGCGCCAGAGCCGGATTCAGCGCCAGAGCCGGATTCAGCGCCAGAGCCGGAATCGGAACCTGATACCATTTCTCGATAGATTTTTTCTTTTCAGAGGTCAGAAGCTGCTTAATTCGTCATACCCGCGAAAGCGGGTATCCCGTTCTTCAGCGGCTGACTGGATTCCCGCGTTCCCCGCGTTCGCGAGGACGGGAATGACGAAAACCTAATGGGTATGAGGTAACGCCAGAGTCGGAGCCGGAGGTAACCCCAGAACCGGAACAATCGCCAATGACTCAACCTTGAACGCAGCGACTCCCGTTCAGGCGGCCTTGCGCCGATACGCCAGCGCCAGCAAAACCATGCCCACTGCGATCAGCGGCAGTGACAGCAGTTGCCCCATGGTCAGCCAGCCGAAGGCCAGATAACCCAGTTGCGGATCCGGCTGGCGGACAAACTCCACCAGAAACCGGAACACCCCGTAGCTCAGCGCGAATACGCCCGACACCGCCATGGTCGGGCGCGGTTTCGCCGAAAACAGCCAGACGATAAAGAACAGAGCCAGTCCTTCCAGCGCGGCCTGGTACAGCTGCGAGGGATGGCGCGGCAGACCATCGCCGGTCTGGCGGAACACCATCCCCCACGGCAGATCGGTGACCCGCCCCCACAGTTCACCGTTGATGAAGTTGCCGATTCGCCCGAACAGCAGTCCCGGCGCGATCAGCGGGGCCACGAAATCCATGGTCGCCCAGAATGCTTTGTGGTGCTTGCGGGCGAACAGCGCCATCGCCAGCAGCACGCCGAGAAATCCGCCGTGGAAGGACATTCCGCCCTCCCAGATCCGAAACAGCATCAACGGGTCGCGCAAGACGTTACCGAATCCGTAGAACAGGATGTAGCCGATCCGACCGCCCAGAATCACCCCCAGGGCGATGTAGAACACCAGATCGTCCATCTGCTCGGCGGTCCAGCCGGAGTTTGGCTGCTTGACACGGTAACGGCCCAGCCCCCAGCCGATGAGAAAGGCCAGCAGGTACATCAGGCCGTACCAGCGCACATGCAGCGGCCCCAGGCTGAAGGCGACCGGGTCGAAATCGGGATGAATCAGCATGAAGAACTCCGTGGAAAGAAATAGCGACCGCAATCACCAGAATGCGAATACTGCACGCCTTCGGGAGGGCGTCCATTGCAGGAATTGGGAGTCTTGAAGGAGAAGATTAACCATTCTACTCCTCTACTCCGCTCAGGCAGGCAGTACGCGGGCGAATACGGCCTTGAGATAGTCCATTTCGGGGATGGCGGGCGGTACGGGATGATCCGGCCCCTGCCGGCCCTGTTCCAGCATCACCAGGTTGCGATCCAGATGCCGCGCCCCCTGCAACAGAAGCTGGGTCAGTGTGTCGCGCGCCAGCAGTTGCGAGCAGGAGCAGGACACCAGCATTCCATCGCGCTCCAGCACCTGCATCGCCATTTCGTTCAGTCGCCGGTAGGCCAGCGCGCCTTCCTTGAAATCCTTGCGGCGCTTGATAAAGGCCGGCGGATCGACGATCACCACGTCAAAGCGCTCGTGGGCCTCGCGCAAGGCTTTCAGCACTTCGAAGGCATCGCCCTGCCGGGTTTGCACCCGGTCGCCGACGCCATTCAATGCCGCATTAGCCGCCAACTGCTCCAGCGCCGGCGCGGACGAATCGACGCAAAGGACTTCCCGCGCGCCGCGCGCCGCCGCGCGAATGCCCCAGGCGCCGACGTAGCTGAACACATCCAGCACCCGCCGGCCCGCAACGTAACGATCCAGCCGGGCGCGATTGTCGCGCTGATCGTAGAACCAGCCGGTTTTCTGCCCGACGCGCGGCGCGACCTGGAAGCGCAAGCCCTCTTCCTCGACCGTCACCGTTTCGGGAACCGCGCCAGCGGCGTCAGCGACGGTGCGTTCCAATCCTTCCAGCGCCCGCATCGAACTGTCATTGCGCCACAGCACCGCTGCCGGTTTCACCACTTTTTGCAGGGCGGCCAGCACCTCATCCCGCATTCGGTCCATGCCGGCGGTGGTCAGTTGCGCCACGCACAGATCGCCATAGCGATCCACGATCAGCCCCGGCAGACTGTCGCCCTCGCCGTAGACCAGCCGGTAAAACGGCCGGTCGTACAGCCGCTCGCGCAGACTCAGCGCCACGTTCAGGCGATGCACCAGCAGCGAGGGACTGAACGGATGATCAGGATCACGGCTGACCAGCCGGGCGCACAGCAGCACATTGGGATTGATGTAGCCGGTGCCGATAAACTTGCCATTGCTGGCCTGAATCGTCACCGGCTGGCCAGGCTGGAAATCGCGCAGCGGCGTGGCGGCGACATCGACTTCGTTGCTGTAGACCCAGAGATGGCCGGTGCGCAGGCGACGGTCTTCGTCCTTGCGCAGGCGCAGCGGGGCGAATTCGACGGAAGACACAGAGGAGGTGGACATGGGAGGAGCCAGGAGTGAGAGGGTGGAGGGAAGACGCGGCTTACAATATGGTTTCGCTAATTATGATCTATACACGGTTCATGGTTAAATTGGCATTAGTAATTGTAAATCATAAGCTTATGATTCACCAAGCGGCCGAATGTATAGTTCTCAATTAGAAAGACTATAGGTTTTATATTGCCAGAAAAGTTATAGGGAATTGAAATCAGTGGGTTACGGGCTGGCACCTTAATCTGTCCTACGTCTTTGAATATAACCTATTGAAAAATCCTATAATTTGCTCGACGCTGGCGCGCGCACGCTGGACGTGGTGATGCTGGGAGGCAAGGGCGTGTATGTCGAGAGCGCCGGGAGGTTGGTAGAGTTGAAACAGGCGGGGGAGGGTACGATGGTGAAGAGCCCCGGCCAGGCTCCAACGCTCACCAGTGGAGGGAGGAAAAACTCCAGGCGGCGCAATGCACGGTGGCGTGGTAGCGAGGCGGGCGGGCGCATGGATGCGGTCAGCGAAGTTCTCATGGTGTTTCCTGGAGGCGATCATGGTGGAACTTGACGACTTGGTGAACGACGCCAGGCCATTGGCGAATCCGATAACGGTGCTGCGAGAAGAGTTTGACGACTGGGCGGTTTTATTCAACCCCGACACCGCCGAGGCCGTTTGCCTCGACCCCGTCGGCGTCGCGGTGTGGAAGCGCCTCGACGGCCAGCGCACATTGGAGCAAATCGCCCGCGATCTGGAGGACGACTTCAGCGAGGTGCCCGCTACGGCCGCACAGGACCTGCGCGCGTTTGTCGCCGACCTCGCCAGAGACGGCTTCATCGGCTACGAAGTGACGGGCGCTGCTTAGATGGGCGCTCCCGCTGCCACGCCCGGCCCGGCGCCGCTAATGCGCACCCCACGAACGGTACACATTGATCTGACCGCAAGCTGTAATCTGCGTTGCCGTTATTGCTATTTCTTCAACAACCCAGCGGTGGACTACCGCGATTTGCCGACGGAAGAATGGCTGACGTTTTTCGCGGAACTGGGCGCGCTGAAGGTGATGAACGTCATCCTGGCGGGCGGCGAACCGTTCAAGCGTCCCGATCTGCCAGCGTTACTGGAAGGCATTGTGCGCCACCGGATGCGTTTTGCATTGCTGTCCAACGGGGCGCTGATCGAAGAGGGGATTGCGGCCTTCATCGCGGCCACTCGCCGCTGCGACTACGTGCAGGTGTCGGTGGATGGCGCGTCGTCGGCTGCCCACGACGCGGGCCGTGGACGTGGGTCGTTCAAGGGCGCGGTGCGCGGCATTCGCGTGTTGCAGGGGCATGGCGTTCCGGTGACGGTGCGCGTCACCATCCATCGCCACAATGTCGGCGACCTGGACAACATCGCGCGCCTGTTGCTGGAGGAATTGGGGTTACCCAGTTTTAGCACCAATGCCGCCGGCTATTTGGGCAGTTGCCAGCGGCACGCCGATGAACTGTTGCTGACCGCCGCCGAGCGGCAGGAGGCGATGGCCGCGCTGTTGCGGCTGGCGGCGCGCTATCCGGGGCGCATTCAGGCCAGCGCGGGACCCTTGGCCGAGGGGCGGACGTGGGCGCGAATGGAAGCCGCGCGCCGGGACCACGCGCCGCCGTTCGCCAACGGTGGGCGGCTCACCGGCTGCGGCTGTCCCCAGAGCGAGATTACGGTGCGGGCCGATGGCGCGATCGTGCCCTGCTCGATGCTGGCGCATCTCGAACTGGGGCGCATCCAGCGCGATTCGCTGGCCGCAATCTGGCGGGAGGCGCCGGCGCTCGCGGCGTTGCGCGCCCGATCTGTCATTCCGTTGCGCGATTTCGCGTTCTGCGCCGGTTGCGCCTATACGGCCTATTGCACCGGCAACTGTCCGGGACTGGCCTACGCCCTGACCGGTCAGGTGGATCACCCCAGCCCGGACGCCTGCCTGCGGCGGTTTCTGGCGGACAGCGGGCGACTGGACGCGATCTTGAAGCCCGCATCGCCCGCAGCGGCGCGGCTGGAGTGAAGCCGATGGAAGCGTTTCCGCTGCACACGCTGTATTTCTATCTCACCGAAGGGTGCAATCTGGCCTGCCGCCACTGCTGGATGACGCCGAAATTCGACGCCGACGCCACGCGCCAGCCGGTATTGCCGGTCGAACTGTTCGAGGCGATCCTGGCCGAGGCGAAGCTGCTGGGGTTGACCGGCGTGAAGCTGACCGGCGGCGAGCCATTGCTGCACCCGCAAATTGCGCGTTTGCTGGACATCGTGCGACGCGAGGAACTGACGCTGACCATCGAAACCAACGGCGTGCTTTGCACCCCGGCGCTGGCGGCGGCCATCGCCAGGGCGCGGCAACCGTTCGTGTCGGTGAGCCTCGATGGCGCGGACGCCGCTGCCCACGACTGGGTGCGCGGCGTTGCGGGGTCGTTCGCAGCGGCTACCCGGGCGGTGCGGACGCTGGCGGACGCGGGACTTGAGCCGCAGGTGATTTGCTCGGTGATGCGCCACAATGCGGGGCAGGTGGAAGCGATGGTGCGACTGGCCGAAACTCTGGGCGCGGGGTCGGTCAAATTCAATGTCATCCAGCCCACGGCGCGGGGAGAAAAGTTGCGCGCGGCGGAAGAAACGTTGACGATTGCCGAACTGATCGCGCTGGGGCGGCGGGTGGACAGGGAACTGGCCCCTACAACCAGGCTGCGGCTGTTTTTTGATTACCCGCCCGCGTTTCGTCCCCTGAGCCGACTGGCCAGCGGCGATGCCTGCGGGCGGTGCGGCATTCTCGGCATTCTCGGCGTGCTGGCGACCGGCCGCTACGCGCTGTGCGGCATCGGCGAGAACGTGCCGGAACTGGTGTTTGGCGTCGCCGGGCGGGATCGGCTGGAGGCGGTGTGGCGCGAGTCAGCCACGCTCCAGGCGTTGCGGGGAGGGCTGCCCGACCGTTTGGAGGGCGTGTGCGGGCGCTGCCTGATGAAGAAGATGTGCCTTGGTTCGTGCATCGCGCAGAACTATTACCGCTCCCGCAAGCTGTGGGAGCCATTCTGGTTCTGCGAAGAGGCAGACCAAGCCGGGCTATTTCCAACTTCGAGGAGTTCTGAATATGCCGGATGAAGCGCGCGAGACGATGGACTCCACTGAAAACTCAAAACGAAAGCCACGCTATCAACGGCCACAAGTGATTCGTTTGGATGAGATGGCAAAAGGTTATGGTGCTTCTAGTAGTTGTGGTGGTGGTGGAGGTGACGCAGGCAGTTGTGGAGGTGGGGGCCATGCCGGCGGCACATGCGGTGGTGGTGGTCATCGATAATCATAACTTGCATGTTGACATTAGCAGACGGGAGTCAATGGGTTCTCCACGCCACCGATGATGCGGCCAGGGAAAGCATCGTTCAATTTTGCGCGGCGACCCGGTTGCGCTCGGATTTTTCAGCATGGGGTGGTATGCGCCGCGCATTCACCTTCGTGCTGTGTGCGGAAAAATCGCTTGAAGTTGCCGAGGATTTCGTTGGTTGGGCGCATCTCATCGAACTTTCGACGGCGCTCGCGCGGGCCTTCGTGCCGCACGGGGGGGTGTTGCTGCACGGCGCGCTGGCGGAATGGGAGGGGCGTGGTGTGTTGCTCGCCGCACCAGGCGGCACGGGTAAAACCACGGCCAGCAACCGGTTGCCGCCGCCATGGCGCTCGCTGAGCGATGATATGACGCTGGTGCTGTGCGACGCTCAAGGGCAGTGGTGGGCGCACCCGTGGCCAACCTGGAGCCGGTTTTTACCGGGTGGTTCGGGGGGAGCGTGGGACGTGCAATACGCCGTGCCCTTGCATGCCATCTTCTATCTGGCGCAAGCGCCAGAAGAGCGAGTAGAGCCAATAGGCGCTGGACAGGCGACGGCGATGCTGGTGCAATCGGCGGAGCAGGCAGCCTATTTTTCCTTAACTCGCGGTCTCTCTGTTGAAGAAAGCCGCGCCCTCCGCCAGCAAAGCTTTAACCTGCTATGCAATCTCGCGCAGGCTATGCCGACGTTTGTGTTGCATCTCAGCCTGACCGGCGCGTTTTGGGTCGAGATCGAGCGGGCGCTGGGCTGGAACCGCGAATAACCCAATGTCCTCTGCCCATCGCTTCTACGCCGCCTATGCCGGTCCCAGCATGAATCCCACGCTGGTCGAACCAGAACTGATCGAAATTGCGCCTTATGGCGACCGGCTGGTACGAGTGGGCGATGTAGTGTTTTTCACCCGGCCTGATGAAGCAGACTTCATCGTACATCGGGTCGTGCGCATCACCGCCGCCGGCCTCCGCACCCGTGGCGATCATAATCCGCAGGATGACGCCGGCTGGCTTCAGTCTGCGGACATCCAAGGACAAGTTGTGGCGGCCTGGCGGGGACAACGGCGGCGGGTTATCGCCGGTGGGCGCGGGGGGTGGCTATGGGCGCGGGGGTTGCGCGTGCGCCGCTTTGCCTATCGTCTGATCGTGCGGTCGTTGCGCCGCCCCTATCACGCGCTATCCCGGCATGACCTCGCTCGAACCCTGGCCCCGCCCTGGTTTAAACCCATGGTGATCGCCCTGCCGGGACGCGGCCATTACGCCTTGCAGCTGTGGTGGGGCCAGCGCCTGATCGGTAGTTACGATGCCCAGATCCGGCAGTGGCGCATTCGCCATCCCTATCGCCTGTGGGTGGATGCCGCCGCCTTGCCAAGGCCGGAGGCTGGTAAGTTGACGCGAGGCTCCAGATGACGGTTACGAGTTTGGAATCGGTGACCCTCCATCGGTTGGCGCTGGCGCCTTTTTGCGCCGATGCTCATGCTGGGATCATCCTCGAATCCCTGCGCCAAGCGCTGACGATAGGTGAGGATCGTTTCTTGGCAGCAATTCCTGCTCTCTAATTATTTGGTTCTTCGAGGGTTCTTGTGGAAACTGGGGGTCGGCTCCCTATATTTGTAACTTATAATTTCAGGACTTTCGCTTTTCGTCATTCCCGCGTCTGCGGGAATCCAGTAACTTATTGAAAAGAATGGATACCCGCTTTCGCGGGTATGACGAAAAAGGCAGGTAAACGAAAGTCCTAAATTTTTAAAGAGGTTGGGAATCGCTGGAGACTCTAACCTACCGCGCGGGCGCCGTGCTGAAGTTTTCAAAAATCCCGGCGTCCGGCAAAGGCGTGCGCCAGGGTGCCGCCATCCACAGATTCCAGCTCCCCGCCCAGCGGCACCCCATGGGCGATGCGGGTGGTGCGGATGCCGCGTTCACGGGCCAGTTCAGCCAGGTAATACGCCGTCGCCTCGCCTTCCACGGTCGGATTGGTGGCGAGAATGATCTCGCACACTTCCCTGGCGTCCAGCCGGGCTTCCAGCGCCTCCAGCCCCAATTCAGCCGGGCCGATGCCATCCAGCGGCGACAGATGGCCCATCAGCACGAAATAGACGCCCTGAAATCCGGTCGCCTGCTCCACGGCCAGCACGTCAGCCGGGGTCTCGACCACACACAGGAGCGCGCGGTCGCGGCGCGGATCGGCGCACAGGGTGCAGGTTTCGGTCTCGCTGAGATCGCGACACTGCCGGCAATGGCCAATACCGTCCAGCGCCGCTTGCAGAGCCGCTACCAGCCGTTGCGCGCCGTCGCGGTTCCGCTCCAACAGATGCAGCGCCATCCGCTGCGCCGATTTCGGTCCAACCCCCGGCAGACAGCGCAGCGCCGTCATCAACTGGTTCAGCAGCGGCGAAGCAGCCACGGCGACCGGTCAGAAGGGCATTTTCAAGCCGCCCAGCGCGCCCGGCGGCAGGCCCATTCCGGCGGTCAAGCCACCCATTTTGTCCTGCACGGTGCGTTCCACCTTGTGAACCGCATCGTTGAACGCAGCCGCCACCAGATCCTCCAGCATATCCTTGTCGTCGCCCACCAGGCTGTCGTCAATCCGGATGCGCTGCACCTCGTAGCGGCCCGTGATGACCACGCTGACCAGACCGCCACCGGATTCACCGGTGATTTCCATGGCTGCGATTTCCTCCTGCGCCTTTTGCAGGTTCTCCTGCATCTTTTGCGCCTGCTTCATGATATTGCCCAAAGCGCCTTTCATCGGTTTCTCCCGTTGTTGAATCTGCTTTCACCCCGACCCCTCCCCCACTGTCGGGCGAGGGGAGCAACCCCTTAGCTGTCGGTGTCGTCAAGCGGATGGATCGCGGCAATCCGCGCGTCGAACATTTCCTGCATCTCCCGCACATGCGGATCCTGCGCGACCTGTTCAGCGGCGGCCTGCTGGCGCTCGGCTCGCTGTTGTTTTTGCTGGTCAGCGGGCGTCGCCGCCGGCATGTTGCCCACCTGAAAATGCAGCGTTACCGGCGCGCCAAGATGCTGCTCCAGGGCTGCCTTAAACCGTTCCTTGACGGAATCGCTGAGCAGCGTCTGGGCATGACCGGACTCCAGGGCCAGCCAGAATTGATGGCCCTCCCGCTTAATCAGGGCGCAATGCATCGCAACCTGCCGGGCGATGCCCGCCAATCCCAACTGTTCGACCAGGCTCTTCCATTCCGACGCCGGCTGCACGGACGCCGGCGCGGCGGCCAGTGGCGCGGGCGGGCGGGACGGTGGGACGGTGGGCGCCACGACCGGCGCAGAGGGCGGAACCGTCCGGCTGGGCGCAGGCGCGGCGGTTTCCTGGGTCGCCGGGCGGAAACACAGCATCCGCAGCAGCACCATTTCGAATCCACCGCGCGGTTCAGGGGCCAGCGGCAGGTCGCGGCGGCCCAGCAAGGCCATCTGGTAAAACAACTGCACATCTTCTGGCAGCAACCGTTCAGCCAGTCGCCGCAAGTCTTCGGGATCGGCTACATGATCGTCGGGTGCGGTTTCCGGCACCACCTGAACCAGCGCCACCTGCTGCAACAGCGTCAGCAGTTCGGCCAGCACCGCCGCGTAATCCGGGGAGAGTTCATCCAGTTCCGCCACCTGGCGCAAGACTGCGGGCGCATCATTGGCTGCCAGCGCGTCCAACAAGCCGACCACCCGCCGCCGGTCGATGCTACCGAGCATATCGCCCACCGCCGGCGCTTCAATCCGCCCACCGCCAAAGGCAATCGCCTGATCCAGCAGGCTCAACGCATCGCGCATACTGCCATCGCCGGCGCGGGCGATCAGCCGCACGGCGTCATCGTCGCGGGGGACGCCCTCCGCCTCCAGCACCTGATGTAGATACCGGGCAATCAGCGCCGCCGGCAGTCGTTTGAGGCTGAATTGCAGACAGCGCGACAGGATGGTGACCGGGAGTTTTTGCGGATCGGTGGTCGCCAGCAGGAATTTGACATGCGGCGGCGGCTCCTCCAGCGTCTTGAGCAGGGCGTTGAAGCTGTGGGTGGAAAGCATGTGGACTTCGTCGATCAGATACACCTTGAAGCGCCCCCGGCTGGGCGCGTACTGCACGTTTTCCAGCAGTTCGCGGGTATCCTCGACCTTGGTGCGGGACGCCGCGTCCACTTCGATCAAATCCACAAAGCGGCCGGCGTCAATCTCCTGGCAGGCGGAACACTGGCCGCAGGGATGAGAGGAAATGCCGACTTCGCAATTGAGCGACTTGGCGAAGATGCGGGCGATCGTGGTCTTGCCTACGCCACGGGTGCCGGTGAACAGAAAGGCGTGATGCAGGCGCTGCTGATCGAGCGCGTGGGTCAGGGCGCGAACCACATGCTCCTGTCCCGCCAGTTCATGGAACGTGCGCGGCCGCCACTTGCGGGCCAGAACCTGATAGCTCATGCGCCGCTCCGTTACGGTGGAAAGGCCGGGATTCCCTGGCCTTTCACTGTGGGCTTTTCGCCTTTGGTCTTGAGAAGGGTGGCGACCCTTACCGGCCTTACCCCGGCGCCCGAGGCCACTGCTGCCGCTGCTCCCTTCCGGGCCTGACGGGGTTCACAGCTTGTCGTCGCGGGGAGACCGATACGGGCCGCCATTGTAATCAGCGGTGCGGAAGGCGTTGCCACAACCGGCATCGCCCAGGCAGAAATCATGCGGAAGACCATGAAATTATCCAACGTCTTGTTTCAAGAGTCGTTTCTGTCATCGCTCTCATAACAACCCCGGAAACCGACCCCGGATTCTCCCGCCATGCCTGCTTGTGTCCATAATAATCCATAACCGTTCGGGTTGCCAGCAGCGCCACAGCGCTCTTTAAATTAAGTCCTTTGAATATCATGGTTTTTTCTGAAATACCTGGAAAAATCCGACTGGAAAAAGCAGATCTGAGCGCCTTTTGGGTGTTCTTCACCCAGAGACTTCAAGAGCCATGATTCCCTGGTCGTTCAGGACTTTCGCTTTCCGTCATTCCCGCGTCAGCGGGAATCCAGTGATGCCTGACAGCACCCCCATGGCCCCGTTGCATCATTCCCGCATCAGCAGGAATCCAGTAACTCCCTGAAAAGAATGGATACCCGCATTCGCGGGTATGACGGAAAAGGTATGCAAGCGAAAGTCCTGTCGTTAAAAGTTCACGGACGTTCAACCCGCAGGCCGTTCCGGATCAAACAGCGCCAGCGTGGCTTCAATCCGTTCCGCCTGGCGACTGGCGTCCGGTGGCGTGCGCCGCCGGTCAGCGACCCGTTCCTCGCGGGTTTCACGGGCGATGACTTCGTACAAAATCGCCTTCTTGCCCTCACCGCGCCGCAGAATCCGCCCCAGCCGCTGGATGAATTCCCGCGCCGAGGCGCTGCCGGACAGAATCACCCCAATCGACGCATCCGGCACGTCTACGCCTTCGTTAAGCACGTTGCTGGTGACGATGGCGGCGTAGGCCCCGGACTTGAAGCGGTCGAGAATGTCCTGGCGCTCCTTGATCGCGGTCTGATGGGTCAGGCAGGGAATGAGAAACCGCTGCGCCACCTCATAGGCTGTGGCGTTATCCTCGGTGAAAATCACCGTCTTCGCCTGCGGATGGTTGGCCAGAATCATGCCCAGCGCCCGCAACTTGGCCGGGGTGGCGTGGGCGATGCGGCGAGCGTCACGGTGGGCGCGCATGGCGCGGCGCCCCTCGACGCTGCGCGCCGACAGCATCACGAAGCGGTTCCAGCCGTCCAGCGCGCTCAGGGAGAGCTGATGCGCCTGCAAAAAAGCATTGCGCTCGTCCAGGGCCTGCTGGTAGGCGGTGCGTTCGGCGGGGGACAGATCCACATGCACTGACCGCACCTGAAAATCCGCCAGCACGTCGCCGGCCAGTTGCTCCGGGCGCTGGCGATAGACGACCGGGCCAATCAGTTCGGGGAAATCAGCGTCGCGGCCATCGCTGCGTTCCGGAGTCGCGGTCAATCCCAACCGATAGGGCGCCAGCGAAAATTCGGCGATGACCCGGTAGAACTCCGACGGCAGATGGTGCGCCTCGTCGAAGATCAGCAGGCCAAAGCGGTCGCCCAGCCGTTCGATATGCCGGGCAGCGGAATCGTAGGTCGCAATCGTCAGCGTCTGCGGTTCGTGGTAGCCGCCGCCGATCAGGCCGATCTCCTGATCGGGGAACGCCGCGCGCAGCAGCGCGTACCACTGCTGCATCAAATCCAGAGTTGGCACCAGGATCAGCCCGTCACGTTTGGCCCAACACAGCGCCAACAACCCCACCAGGGTTTTACCCGATCCGGTCGGCAACGCCACCACGCCGCGCCCTTTCGCCGCCTGCCAAGCCGCCAGCGCCGCCTGCTGATGCGGATAGGGCGTCATCTCCAGCGCGCAGATCAATTCCCGCCGCTGATAGCGGGGAGCCTTGTTGCGCGCCAGTTCGCCTTTTAGCGGACCAATGACTTCACTGTAGCGATGCGCCGGCGCACGGTAGGCGTCCACGCGCGGGTCGTAGCAAAACCAGGTTTCCAGTCCCGCCGGCAGTTCGGCCACGCCTTCCAGCACCAGCGTGCCCCGGTCGAACCGAAGCTGGCGTCCCGTTTCGTCACGGTTGACCCGATAAATTCCGGCGGTGTCCCTGGTGCTGTTTTTCATCTCGGATTCAGACCGGTTCCGCCGCCCACGCCGCCGCAACCGCTGCGGCCTCGCGCACCCGCTCCGGCGCGGTCCCGCCCACGCTATTGCGAGCCGCCACCGAGCCTTCCAGCGCCAGCGCCGCGAACACGTCATCCGCGATCAGCGGCGAGAACTGTTGCAGCTCGGTCAAGGCCATCTCCGCCAGATCGCGGCCACTGTCCACGCCCAGCCGCACCGCCTTGCCGACGATCTCATGGGCATCGCGGAACGGTACGCCCTTGCGCACCAGATAATCGGCCAGATCGGTCGCGGTGGCGAAGCCGCGCCGGGCGGATTCCAGCATCCGGTCGCGTTTGGGACGCAGCGCCGGGATCAGATCGGCAAAAGCGCGCAGGCAGCCCAGCACCGTATCCACCGTGTCAAACAACGGCTCCTTGTCTTCCTGGTTGTCCTTGTTATAGGCCAGCGGCTGGCTCTTCATCAGCGTCAGCAGGGCCACCAGATGACCGTTGACTCGCCCGGTCTTGCCGCGCACCAGCTCCGGCACATCGGGATTCTTCTTCTGCGGCATGATCGAGGAGCCGGTGCAGAACCGGTCCGGCAGATCGACAAAATCAAACTGCGCCGACGACCACAACACCAGTTCCTCGGCCATCCGCGACAGGTGGGTCATCAGAATCGCGGCGGCGGCGGTGAATTCGATAGCGAAATCGCGGTCGCTGACCGCATCCAGCGAGTTGGCGCAGGGCGCGGCGAACCCCAGCAGTTGCGCGGTGTAGTGCCGATCCAGCGGATAGCTGGCGCCCGCCAGCGCCGCTGCGCCCAGGGGCATGACATTCACCCGCTGGCGGCAATCCATCAGCCGTTCATGGTCGCGTTTGACCATCTCGAACCAGGCCAGCAGGTGATGGCCAAAGGTCACCGGCTGGGCCACCTGCAAGTGGGTGAAGCCGGGCATGATCGTATCGGCCTCGCGCGCCGCCTGCGTCGCCAGTCCCCCCGCCAGGCGGCGCAGTTCAGCCAAAATGGCGTCAATGGCGTCGCGCAGATAGAGACGAATATCGGTAGCGACCTGATCATTGCGCGAGCGACCGGTGTGCAGGCGCTTGCCCGCATCGCCGATCCGTTCGATCAGCCGCGCCTCGATGTTCATGTGGACATCTTCCAGCGCCTCCGACCACTCGAATTCGCCGCGCTCGATTTCGCCGCGAATCGCCTCCAGTCCCCGCACGATGGCCGCGCAATCATCAAGGGACAACACGCCTACCCGAGTCAGCATCCGGGCATGGGCGATGGACGCCTCAATATCCTGGCGGTACATCCGCCGGTCAAACCCTACCGAGGCGGTGAACGCCGCGACGAAGGCATCGGTGCTCTCGGTAAACCGCCCGCCCCAAGTCTTGTTGGTCTGTGTATCGCTCATCAGATATGCTGTTCAAGTTGAAAAAGACACCATAGCTTAACAAAATCATGTCCATTGAGACCTTGCGCATCGCCACCCGTCAAAGTCCCCTCGCCCTGTGGCAGGCCGAACATGTCGCCGACTGTCTGCGTCAGGCCCATCCGGGTTTGCACGTAGAACTGATCGGCATGATCACCCGGGGCGACCGGATTCTCGACAGTCCGCTGGCCAAAATCGGCGGCAAGGGCCTGTTTGTCAAGGAACTGGAACAGGGGCTGTTGGACGGTCGCGCCGATCTCGCCGTGCATTCCATGAAGGACGTGCCAATGGAGTTCCCCGCCGGGCTGGATGTGCCGGTGATTCTGGCGCGTGAGGATCCCCGTGACGCCTTCGTCTCCTGCCATTATCCGCACCCCGACGCCCTGCCCGTCCACGCCCGGATTGGCACCTCCAGCCTGCGCCGGCAATGCCAACTGGCCGCCCGCTATCCCGGCTGGGAGATTCGCAGTCTGCGCGGCAATGTCGGCAGCCGGCTGGCCAAACTGGACGCCGGCGCGTTCGACGCCATCCTGCTGGCTGCCGCCGGTTTGAAGCGGCTGGGACTGGAGGCGCGCATCACGCAAGCTCTGGAACCGGAATTCAGCCTGCCCGCCATCGGGCAGGGGGCGATAGGGGTGGAATGTCGGCGGGATGACGGGCGCACCCGGGCTTTGCTCGCCGGGCTGGACGATCCCGAGACCCACCTTCGGGTAACGGCGGAACGGGCGTTCAACGCCCGGCTGCGGGGGGGTTGCCAAGCGCCGATTGCCGGCCATGCTTTGTTGGAGAACGGTCAACTCTGGCTGCGCGGCCTGGTTGGTGAACCGGACGGGCGCCGGATCATCGCCGGCGAAATTCGCGGCCCGGCGCCAGAGTCTGCGCGGCTCGGCGCAGCATTGGCCGAAGAACTGCTCAGCCATGGCGCAGACGCGATTCTGCACCGGTTGCTGACGGCGGACTGAATCATGATCCACTCACCCTCACCCGCAACCCCGCTCCCGCCAGCAGGTGAGAAAAGCGAACGGTTCCCCCTGAAGGGTCTGGGCGTGCTGGTGACCCGGCCGGAGCATCAGGCCGGTCCGCTGTGCCAGTGGATCGAGCAACACGGCGGCGTGGCGATTCGCTGCCCCGCCCTGATCATTGGCGAACCGCGCGACTGGACGGCGGTGCGGGCTGTTTTTGACCGGCTGGCGACCTACGATCTGGCGATTTTCACCAGCGCCAATGCCGTGGACCGGGCGCTGCCGTTGATCCAAGCGCGCGGCGGTTTTCCCCCCCGGCTGGAAATCGCCGCCATCGGTCAGGCAACCGCCCGGATGCTGAAACAGTGCGGCGTCACCGACTGCCTGCGGCCCGAGCAGGGTTTCACCAGCGAAGCCCTGTTGGCGCTGCCGCGCTTGCAGAATGTCGCCGGTCAGGCCCTGGTAATCGTGGGTGGCGAGGGTGGACGGGAACGGCTGGCCGATGTCCTGACCGCACGGCGCGCGCGGGTCGTCCATGCCGCTGTCTATCGGCGCGAGCGGCCCGTGTTCGATCTCACCGCGCTCCGGGAATCCTGGGCGCGGGGTGAAATCGGCGCAACCGTGGTGACCAGCACCGAGAGCCTGGTGAATCTGTTTGATATGCTAGGCAGCGCCGGGCAAGATTATTTACGCGACACGCCGCTGATCGTGGTCAGCGCCCGTACCCGGCAAACCGCCGCTGATTACGGCTGCCGCCGCATCCTGCTGGCCCGGGAAGCCAGCGACGACGCTATTGCCGCTACCCTGCTCGCCCTGACAACGAATTTTCTCCATCCGCTCGGTAACCCAACATGACAGACACCAAACCCGACAACGGCAACGCCAGCGCCCCGTCCGATCCTAAAGAATCAGCGTCCGCGCCCGCGCCAGTGCCCCCGGCTGACAGCAAGCCGGTTCCCATGGCCAAATCCGATGTTAAACCGGCATCCGCGCCGGTACCCCCGGCTGACAGCAAGCCGGTTCCCATGGTCAAATCCGATGTCAAACCGGCGCCCGCACCCGCACCCATCCCCAAAAGTGGGCGCGGCGTAGCCTGGCTCGCTCTGCTGGTCGGTTTGGGCGCGGGCGGCGGCAGCGGTTATCTGTGGTACCTCTGGCAACAGGATCAGGCAGCGCAAGCCAGCCGGCTGGGTGCGGCGATCAAACAGGCCATCGCCCAGCGCGATCCCGACTTTCAGGTGCTGAAAACGCAAGTCCAGCAACTATCCGAATTAAAGACGGGACTCAATCAACTCCGCACCGAAGAGCAGAATTTGAAGGAGCAAATTCTCGGCCTGACCGGCGACCTGCAACCGCTGAAGAACGCCATGGAACTGCAAAAGGGTGAGAACGAGATTCTCAAGGGTGAGAACAAGCTGCTGCGGGAAAGCCATGAGGCGCACAAAACCTCGACCCAGAAACAGGCGGATGATCTGAACGCGCGCTGGAAAAACGATCAGAACCGCCTGGCGAAACAGAATGAACAGATCGAGAACCTCAAGCTGGCCCTGGCCGGCCTGACCACCCAACTGGAAACCGTCAGGACCGTGGCGGCCCAGGGCGGCGATGTCAACGCCTTCCCGCTGGCGGAAGTGGACTATCTGCTGCGGCTGGCCGACGCCAAGCTGAAGCTGGAGCACAATGTCGCCGCCGCCCGACTGGCGCTGGATGTCGCTCAGCAGCGGCTTAAAGCCGTCAATGAAAGTTCGATGGACTCGGTGCAAACCATGCTGGGTGAGGCCATCGCCAGCCTGCGCGGCGTACAATTGCCCGATCGCTCCGCCCTGGCCCACAAAGTGGCGGAGATGGAAAAGGAAGTGGGCAACCTGCCGGTCCGAATCAACTCTGGCGTACCCGACATCAAGAACCGGGTCAAGCCCACCGCCAGCGCCACCGTCAGCACTGACGCCGACCGTTCGTGGTGGGATCGCACCGGCGAAGCGGTCTGGAATCAATTCAAGGGCATCGTGGTGATCCGTCGGGTACGCAGCGATGCGCCGCCGCTCATCGCTATTGAGGAAGAGTTTTTCCTGCGTCAGAACCTGCGGCTGCAACTGGAAACTCTGCGGATGGCGCTGCTGCGCGGCGATGCCGAGGGTTATCGGGATTCCTATGATCTGATCCTGAACTGGCTCCAGACCTACTTTGATACCCAGGATGCCCGCGTGGCCGCCTTTCTATCCCAACTGCAAGCGTTGCAAACCGTCGAATTCAATCCCTATATCCCCGATCTGGCGGGGCTTAACCAAGCCTTCCGCGAAGCGATGGCCCGCCGGCAACCAATCCGCACTTTGGGCAAAGCGCCGACTACGGCTCCGGCGCAACCGGCGACGAGTGGGGAGGCGCAACCATGAGAGTGTTGATGGGTGTGCTCCTTACCCTGTTTGCCTCAGTCTGGATGGCGCTGGCGCTGCGGCAGGATCCAGGCTACGCCATGTTCAGCATCGGCCAATGGACGGTTGAAACCAGTTTCGCGTTCCTGATCCTGTTTCTGATCGCGCTGTTTGTCGGGTTTTACTTTCTGGTGCGGCTGGCGCTGCGGCTGTGGCATACCCCTGGTCAGACCCTGGCGGCTCACCAGCGACGGTTGCAACGCAAGGCGCGGCGGCTGTTCAACCTGGGCGTACGGCAATTGGCGGCCGGGCAGTGGGCGGCGGCGGAGAAGACGCTGCTGCGCAGCGCAGCGCACAGCGAAACGCCCGCGCTGGACTATCTGAATGCGGCGCGGGCGGTGCATCGTCTCAACGAGGCGAAATGGCGACGCGACTTGCACCTGCGCAAAGCTGAGGATGCCCCGGATGCCGACGCTCTGCTGGTGCAACTGACCCGGGTCGAGTTCCTGCTGGACGACCAGGATGCCTCCCAGGCTCGCACCCTTCTGGAATCGCTGCGTACTCTCCATCCCCGCCATCCCGGCGTGCTGGAGTGGCTGGCCCGGACCTATCGGCAACTGGGGGCCTGGGAACCGCTGCGGCAACTGCTGCCTGAGGTGCAAAAACAGAAAGTGTTTGGCCCCGACCTGTTTGCGGAGATGCAGGGCGAGGTCTATCGCGCGCTGCTGCAAAGCACTGCCGCCGCCGGTCCGCTGGAGGCTTTGCGGGCGCTGTGGAAACAGACGCCGGCCGCTTTGCGCGAGAACGACGAAACCCTGCTGGTGGACTACGCCACCGCGCTGTGCGAATTCAACGCCTTTGAAGAGGCCGAAACCGTGTTGCGCGAGGCGATTGGGCGGCGCTGGAGCGCCCGGCTGGTGGTCGGGTATGGGATGCTGGGGCGCGGCAACGCCAGCGCACAATTGGCGGCAGCCGAAGGCTGGCTGGCGGCGCATGGCGATGATCCGCATTTGCTGCTGACTCTGGGCCGGCTGGCCAAGCGCTGTCAGCAGACCGCCAAGGCGCGGGACTATCTGGAGCGCAGCATTCAGCTCATGCCCACACCGGACGCCTATCAGGAACTGGGCGAACTGCTGGAAAGCCTGCATGAACTGACTCACGCCGGCCAGTGTTTCCACGCCGGTCTGCGGTTGCTGGTCGGCAAACCGCCGGAGCAACAGGGGGTAACGCTGCCCGCCGCCGCTACGGCGCAACAGTTGTCCGGCCCGAATCCGTCGCCCGTTCCGGCTCCGGTGGGTTAATCTGGCCAAGGTGGCGACGGAACGCCACCGTTCTGAACATTTATGGAACTTTCGCTTTCCGTCGTTCCCGCATCAGCGGGAATCCAGTCATTCTCTGAAAAGACGGGATACCCGCGTTCGCGGGTATGACGGAAAAGATAGGCAAACGAAAGTCCTACCGTCGTTCCCGCATCAGCGGGAATCCAGTCATTCTTTGAAAAGACGGGATACCCGCGTTCGCGGGTATGACGAACGGGGTGGTTTTTGGCCTGAAAAAGATAAAATCTACCGGGAAACGGTATAAGCACTGAGCCTGGTCGATTCTCCTGTTCCTGTTGCGGTTAAATCCGGTTTATGGGAGAATGAGAAACATTCTCGTTTGTGATGTACTCATATGACCATGGTGCGCCTTTCCGAACTGGCCATGGGCCAGCCCGGCATTATCGAAGACCTCGACGCCGAGGAACCTTTCCGGCAACGGTTGCAAGCGCTGGGGTTTCGCATCGGTAAGCAGGTGCGCCCAATCCGCCAGGCGCTGTTTGGTGGACCGCTGCAAGTCCAGGTCGGCAGCGTCAACATCATCCTGCGCCGCCACGACGCCGCACAGATTTACGTCTGGGCCGAATGTTGAAACGCATTGCCCTGTTGGGGATGCCCAATACCGGCAAGTCCACGTTTTTCAACCGCCTGACCGGCGCAAGCGCCCGCATCGGCAACTGGCCGGGCATCACCGTGGATTTGCTGGGTGCGAAAATCCTGCTCGGCGGCGACCTGGTGGAAGTGGTGGATCTGCCGGGTCTTTACGATCTGCACGGGTTTGCTGAGGACGAGCAGGTGGTGCGGCGCTTCCTGCAAAGCAATCCGGTGGACCTGCTCTGCATCATCCTGAACGCCACGCAGATCGATCAGCAACTGCCACTGGCCCTGCAACTGTGCCGGCTGGGACTGCCGGCGGCGGTGGTGTTGAACATGGCCGATGAGGCGGAGCGGCTGGGCATCCGCTTTGATCCGGTCGCCCTGGCGGCCGGGCTGGGGTCTCCGGTCGGTCTGATCAGCGCCAAGTACGGGCAGGGTTGCGCCGAAGCTCGCGACACGTTGCGCCGGATGCTGAATCAGCGCCCGGCTGCCGATACCCAGGCGCTGCAAGCGAATTTCGCTGCGGACGACGCCCTGATCGCCGAGGCGGAAACGCTGCTGGCGCGGGCGGTGACGATGCCGCGTATGCTGGAAGCCGGTCTGAGCGAACGGATCGACCGAATCGCCCTGCATCCGGTGCTGGGCATTCCGTTATTCTTCCTCGCGCTGTTCCTGTTATTTCAGGCGGTCTACACGCTCGGCGGGCCGTTGCAGGACGGCATGGCCTGGCTGCTGGAGCACTTCCGCGACTGGGCGCTGCTCCCTCTCCAGTCGATTCTGCCGGGCTGGCTGTACGGCCTGCTGGTGGAAGGACTCTACGACGGGCTGGGCACGGTCGCTTCGTTCGTACCGGTGATCGTGCTGTTTTTCCTGGGCATGGCGCTGGTCGAGGACAGTGGCTATCTGTCGCGCATCGCCTTTTTGATGGATGCGCTGATGGCGAAACTGGGTCTGGATGGACGCAGTTTCGTCATGCTGCTGATGGGGTTTGGTTGCAACGTGCCCGCCCTGATGGGAACCCGGGTCATGCGCTCGCGCGGGCTGCGCCTGTTGACCCTGCTGATTATCCCGTTCTCGCTGTGCTCGGCCCGCCTGCAGGTGTTCGTGTTTCTGAGCACCGCGCTGTTTACGTCCAGCCAGGCGCCGCTGGTGCTGTTCACGCTGTATGTCGTGAGTTTTCTGACGGCGTTTGGCACCGCCCTGTTGTTCAAGAACGGGCTTGGCAGCACCGAACCGCTGCTGATCGAACTGCCGCCCTATCGTCTGCCGACCCTGAAACAGGTTGGGTTGCGCGGCTGGCGCGAGGTGCATCACTTTCTGAGCCGCGCCAGCCGGTTCATCGTCGCCGGCGTCGTGATGATCTGGTTGCTGACCCATCTGCCGCCCAGCGCGGCGGTTGGAGGTTCCGAGACGCTGGCGGGAATATTTGGCGGCTGGCTGGAACCGCTGCTGCAACCCATCGGCATTGATCAGCGCATGGCCGTGGTGCTGCTGTTCGGTTTCGTCGCCAAGGAAATCGTGCTGGGGGCGATGGCAGTGGTGTACGGTCTGGAGGGCGATGCCCTGGCGCAGTTGATGACCCAGCAAATGGATGGCGTGCAGGCGTTCAGCTTCATGCTGTTCACGCTGATCTACACGCCCTGCCTGTCCACGATAGCGACCTTGCGCAGCGAGTCGAAGAGCCTGGCCTTCACCGGGGTCAGCATCGGCTGGTCGCTGGCGCTGGCCTGGCTGCTCAGTTTTCTCTTCTATCAGAGCGCGCGGTGGTTGGGGTATTGAAGGCGCTCAGCGCGCCGCGTCCGGCTGTAAGACCCCATCGCTGAGTCGCCAAATCGCATCCATGCGCGCCGCCAGACCTGAATCGTGAGTGACAACCACGAAGCTGGTTCCCAGATCGCGGTTGAGTTCCAGCATCAATTCAAACACATGCTCGGCGCTGTGCCGATCCAGATTGCCGGTGGGTTCGTCGGCCAGCACACAGGCTGGCTCGGTAATCAAGGCCCGCGCCACCGCCGCCCGCTGCCGCTCGCCGCCGGACAGTTCGCCCGGCTTGTGGGTCAGGCGCTGCCCCAGTCCAACCCGTCCCAGCAATGCCGTCGCCCGTTCCCTGGCGTTGGCCGGCGCTTCGCCGCGAATCAGCAACGGCATCGCCACGTTTTCCAGCGCGGTGAATTCCGGCAACAGATGATGGAACTGATAAATAAAGCCCAGACAGCGGTTACGCAGTCGCCCCCGGTGGGCGTCGCCCAAACGGCTCAATTCCTGTCCCGCCACCCACACCGAACCCGCAGTCGGCGTGTCCAGCCCGCCCAGCAAATGCAGCAGCGTGCTTTTACCGGAACCGGAACTGCCGATAATCGCCAGGCGCTGGCCGCGCCGCACCTGAAAATCTACCCCCCGCAACACCTCCAGCCGTTCGTCGCCCTGGCGGAAGGTCTTGGTCAATTGCCGGCATTCCAACACCGCCGTTTCCGTCGCCGCCGCCGGGTTATTCATAACGCAGCGCCTCCGCCGGTTGGGTCCGCGCCGCCCGCCAGGCGGGATACAGGGTCGCCAGCGTCGCCAGCCCGAACGCCACCAGCCCAATGGTTGAAACGTCGCCCCATTGCACCTGCGACGGCAGGTCGCTGATCAAATACACGTCCGGGGCCAGAAACTTGATGCCGAGCGCCCGCTCGATGAAGGGCACCACCACATCCACATGCGTCGCCAGCGATACCCCGCCGAGTAATCCCAGCAGCGTCCCGACCAGACCGATGGTGATGCCCTGGACGATGAAGATCCCCATGATGCTGAACGGGGTCGCCCCCAGAGTGCGCAGGATGGCGATATCCGCCTGCTTGTCGGTCACCACCATGACCAGGGCGGACACGATATTGAAGGCCGCCACCGCCACGATCAGAGTCAGGATGACGAACATCGCGGTCTTTTCAATCTGCACCGCCCGGAAAAAGCTGGCGTGATCCTGAGTCCAGTCGCGGGCCAGATAGCCTTCTGGCAACTGGCTGGTCAGTTCGCGCGCCAGTCGCGGAGCCTGAAACAGGTCGGTCAGCCGCAGCCGCACTCCGCTGACCGCACCCTCGGGAAGCTGGAACAGCTTGCCGACATCGGCGACATGCGCCAGCGCCAGTCCCCGGTCGTACTCGTACATGCCGGCCTTGAACAGCCCCACCACGTCGAAACGCTTCAGGCGGGGCAGGATGCCGGCGGGCGTCACATTGGCCTGTGGCGTAATCACCGTGACCTTGTCGCCCAGTCCCACGCCCAGGGCGTTGGCCAGTTCCTGGCCGAGGACGATACCGAAGGCGCCGGGGCGCAGATCATCCAGCGAACCCTGCACCATCTTGCCGCCGATGTCCGACACCTGCTGCTCCTCCGCCGGCAGGATGCCCTGAATCAGCGCGCCGCTGACCAGTGAGGCGTTGTTCAGCATCGCCTCGCCCCGGATATAGGGTGCGCCGCCCTGAACTCCGGGATGGCCCAGCGCCTGGTCCCGCACGGTCCGCCAATCCGTGATGGGGCCGTCCCAGCGGCTGAGGGTGGCGTGGGCAGTCATCGCCAGGATGCGGCCGCGCAATTCCTGCTGAAAGCCGTTCATAACCGACAGGACCGTGATCAATGCGGTAATACCCAGAGCGATGCCAAGCATTGAGGTCAGGGAAATGAAGGAAATGAAGTGATTGCGGCGCTTGGCGCGGGTGTAGCGCAGGCCGATGAACAATTCCAGAGGACGAAACATGAAGACGATCCCGATTGGCGGCAGCACACACTGCCGGGAAGCGCGCCATTATAAAGACATAAAGACGTTGACCGCCCAGTAGGCGGTCAACGTGCGCTCCCTTGCCAACCGGAAGCGTTCCGCAGCGATTACTGTTTGGGCACAGCAGGCGCGGCTGGCGGCGTGGGGACTGCTGGAACCGCAGGCGTGGCCGGAACGGCGGGTGTGGCCGGAACCGCAGGCATCGCCGGTTTAGCGGGCATCGCGGGTGTGGCCGGAACCGCAGGCATGGCCGGTTTAGCGGGCATGGCCGGTTTAGCGGGCATCGCCGGTGCAGCGGGCATCGCTGGCGTGGCGGGAACGGCGGGCATGGCCGGTTTAGCCGGAACCGCCGGTGCAGCGGGCATCGCGGGCGCAGCTAAAGGCTCTGCCCCACCCACAGTGACCATGGGCTTGATCTTGTCCATCGTCTTGCCCTTAATGCCCGGCACTT
>Ga0209573_1001313_pt1 | contig 39934 bp, 39 predicted proteins | sample TNRBio252014_DNA_FD_185870 | JGI IMG/M metagenome (GOLD analysis project Ga0209573, IMG submission 185870) | Wastewater treatment Type I Accumulibacter community from EBPR Bioreactor in Madison, WI, USA - TNR Reactor_6/25/2014_ DNA (SPAdes)... | ecosystem: Engineered > Bioreactor > EBPR >...
TCGCGGATTGGCCGCACCGGCACAGCGCGGCGCGGAATCGCACGCCCGGCATGTCCTCGGCGGCGCCCGCGATAGTCACGTCGCCGCGCACGAACAGCGGACCGTTGTAGCCGACGACGATGGTGTTCTCGGCGGGCGCCGTCTCGGCGGTGCCGCCGTCTTTGACCTGGAAGCTCAAGGCGCCGGAGGGGCAGCGCTCGATGACGTCCTTGACCTCGTCGACGCTCGCCAGACCCGGCTGACACCAGGGCTTGCGCGCGCCGTCGAACAGATCGCCGGTCGCCTTGTTGCATTCGTTCATGTGAATGCACAGTCGCTGGTCCCATTGAACGGTCGCTTGGTCGCCGGGAAACTCGAAAATCGGGTTCTTGCTCACGTCCGTTACCTCCCTGTCCTTGGGTGCTGCCGCGTGTCTTCGACATATTGTATTTACGGACGACGCCGTCACGTCACGATTGCCGTGCCTTCAGCGGCTGGAATGGGTGGTTAAAGCGGAGGCCCGCCGCCGCCGTAAAACTGGCGATAACAGTAGGCGTCGGAGGCAAGCGGGTGCATTTTCGCCACCGCTCCAGGAATTCCGTGTCACCGACATCGCCACCAAGGATGCGCATCTCGTCCTCAGTTGGTGCGGAACCGGGCTCGGTAGCGGCACCGTGTTTGCCTGGGCCTATGTGTCGCAACGCTCCTTCGCTCTCGCGTGCGTGCTTCAAGCCATCGGCGGATTGATCATCTTCACGTCCGGGCTTGGCATTTACTTTTATCACGGGGCGATCGGCACCGTCTGATTGACAAGCCAACAGGCGTGGGATGATCGGCGGTGAGCGCCAAAGTCTTCTATCTACTGCAAGCGCGCCGCCGATGGGCACATTCCCATTGGGCTCGTCGGCCAGCGGTGCTGGAACGACTCGATGGCCTATCTTCCGGCCCTGTCGGCGCTTTTGGGCGTTGGTGGGGTGCTGGCATACCGCGACCATTCTGCAGCCAAGGCCCTGCTCGCAGCGGCAGGGGTGTTCGCCATTTCGATCGTCTTGCGGTCGATCGACCGGGAGTATGTGCCCGCATACATCATCGCCGGCTATCAATTCGGCACACACTTCGCCTGGCACCTGTTGAACGCGCTGACGCTGTACGTCGTCATGCGAACGACAACACCGCGATACCGTACCAGATCGGGCTGAGCGCAGCGCGGTCGTCCAGACCGCTATCGCCGCCACATTCCGGTCCCGGCGTTTTTTACCCCCTAATGGAGGTCACGATAGAATGGTGGCGTCACGCGCGGTAGGATCGCTATGAGCGTTTTCGTCGCGGGGACGAAGGGACGTCCATTTTCAAACGTTTTAAGCGGGACGTCTCAATAAGGCCGTAAGGGGAGGTTGGGATGAAACACGTTTTCGCGTGCGCGGCGGCGGTCGGCCTGTGCGCGGCATGCACGGTCGAGGTGACGGACCGCACCTCGTCACCCTTTTATTATCATCCGCCGATTAATCCTCAGACGTTTCGTGTAGAGGTTCAGTCGGACACGACCGTTAGGGGTGTCGAGTTCATGTCGCCGGGGGCCGGCGTGGCGCCCATGACGCCCGTTGGCGGCGACATCTACGAAACGACCGTTCCCGTGCCGGTATGCGCCAGCGCGATCGAGTTTTCGGTTGACGTCACCACTCAAAGGATTCTTTCGGACCGTACACAAACGTTTCCCGAAGCCGGTAGGTACACGCATCAAGTGGTTGAACTGCCGAATGAATGCAACGAGTTCGCGGATACGTTTGGTCAGACTTTCGTTGTCGACAAGCGGCGGGACTTTGTCGACTCGGCACCGGGCGACGGCGTTTGTCGCGGCGATTTTGTCGGTCCCAATGGTGCGGAAACGGGGTGCTCGCTGCGGGCGGCGGTGATGGAAGCGAACGCCAGCCCGGGCCACGACCTGATCCGCCTTTCCGACACGCGTCATCGGCTTACACTTAACGGCAGCGAAGACGCGACGGCGGTTAACGAGCGCATCCGCGATCTCGACATCACCGAAAGCGTGACCATCGAGGGGCCTAGCCGCCGTGATACTCATCTGGGCGTCATCCTCCGACGCTCGGGCAATCGTGACGACGATCTTACCGACAATGACGCGAATTTCGGATTTGCGCGCATTGACGGTAATGACGAGCAACGGATCTTCCACGTTACGGGACCGGGCGTCGTGTTGCGATTGCGGAATCTTGCCATACTGCATGGGAATGAGGCGGGCGCCGGCGGCGGTGTGCTCAACGAGGGAACGCTAACTTTGGAGCGTGTCGCCTTTGCCGAGAATCGTGCCGAGTCGGTCGTGGGCGGTGGTTTTGGTGGCGGCGCGGTGCAGAACGACGGCGTCCTGGTCGGCGAAGACGTGGCCTTTACTCAAAACATTGTCGGCGGCAGCAATCCCGCCGGAGGAGCGCTGCATAACACCGGCGAGATGACGCTGCGCCGGGTGCTGATCGCCTACAACGACGCCCGCTTCGGCGCCGGGCTGATGAATCTCGGTGGAACATCGATGATCGAGAACGCCACGGTCTACAACAATCGTTGGACGGGTGCAGGACGCACGCCCCCGGTGACCGTCTTCCGTACCCAATCTGGCGGTGAGATGTGGTTGAGTTTCGCGACGCTGTCTGACCATTCGCTCGACACGCGCACCCTTTTGTCCGCCGTTTTCCCCTCGACAATCAGGGTCAGAAATACACTGATGGTCGACAATATTGCCAATCTCTGCGCGGGAAATATCCTTTCGTATGGCGGCAACGTTATCGAAGGAGTCTGCCGCTTCGCTCGCGGCTCAGCGCCGCTGGCGCCCGATCATGAAGACGTCGGATTCGTTAGTGGTACGTCGTCGCTTATCGATCGGGGCGGCTTTCTTCCCGTCGTCGAGATCGGTTCTTACGAATTCGACGCGCGGGACCTTGGATACGCGCCGCCGTTTCCCTTCACCGATCAGCGTGGGGTGGGGTTCGCGCGCCGGGTGGACGGCAACGGCGATGGCGAGGTGCGTCCCGATCCGGGGGCCTTTGAATACACACCTTAAGTCCTGACGCGCGACGACTATTGGACCCGCGGCAGGGATACGTCGCGGGCCTGTATGTCTTTGCCGAAGCCGAGATAAGGGTGTCCTGGTTCACGCTGGGCGGCGGGCTGCGCGCTTAAGCTCAGGCACGGAAATGGCCCCCATTACAGAGCGGCCGTCGGGGACACGTTGCGGTCCAAAGCATGATTTTCCCAGGCCAGAGGCAGGCCGTCAGCGGCCTCCAAAGCGGCGGCGTCGCGGGGTAACGGTTCCGTGGCCGGGCTACCCCCCGGTGCGGCGCACGTGGCCCGTTCCCATGTGGGCGAGCCCCTTTTTCCGGCGCGATGAACGAGTGCACCTACATCCTTGTAACGTGCGATGTATCACCTCGCCAGCGAGCGCCAATATTACCGGATGCACCATCAACGTTGATGGCGGTTTCAATGCCTGATCGCGTCCGGGCAGTCGGGCATCCCTTCACGCCGGTTAGTCAGCGCGGAAGCCGACCGTTTTGTGGGAGCCGTCGCAGAACGGCTTGTTGTTCGAGTGTCCGCATCGGCACAGTGCGGTCTTGCTGCCGCGCCTAGCCGGCCGGCCGCTGGAGGCGATGATCGTCACCGGTCCGTTGAGCAATAACGGGCCGTCCTTGGCAGCGGTCACCGTCAACGGACCGCCGCCGCCGGCCGCTGCGGCGTCGCCGGACTCGCCGACGGCGCCATGGTCCTGAAAGTTCGTCGTCTCGTGGCTGTTGTCGCAGAAGGGTTTGTTCGCGGATTGGCCGCACCGGCACAGCGCGGCGCGGAATCGCACGCCCGGCATGTCCTCGGCGGCGCCCGCGATAGTCACGTCGCCGCGCACGAACAGCGGACCGTTGTAGCTGACGACGATGGTGTTCTCGGCGGGCGCCGTCTCGGCGGTGCCGCCGTCCTTGACCTGGAAGCTCAAGGCGCCGGAGGGGCAGCGCTCGATGACGTCCTTGACCTCGCCGACGCTCGCCAGACCCGGCTGACACCAGGGCTTGCGCGCGCCGTCGAACAGATCGCCGGCCGCCTTGTTGCATTCGTTCATGTGAATGCACAGACGCTGGTCCCATCGAACGTCCGCTTGGCCGCCGGAAAACTCGAAAATCGGGTTTTTGCTCACGTCCGTTGTCTCCCGCTTGCTGCGTCTTGCCGCGTGTCCTCAACATATGGTGCTTTTGGCGGGCAGGGCTGTCGCGATGAGCCCGCGCGGAATGTGTCTGCTACGCTTGTTTAAATTGGCGGCCCGCCGCCGCCGTAGAACTCGCGATAACAGGAAGTATCCGAGGCATAACGGGTGCATTTTCGCCAGCGTTCGAGGAATTCTCTGTCACCCACGTCGCCACCGAGGATGCGCATCTCGTCCTCGGTCGGCGGGGAACCGGGCTCGGGCGGTTGATACGGCTCCCACCCGGAGCAGGCGGCGCAGAGCAGGGAGAGCGCCACCGCCACAACATAAATGTTCATCCCGGTCTCCCGGTGTGAAACGACGCGGTCATTGAGACTTGCACCGCGGCGGAATAGGGTCAAGGCGCGTTGGCCAGGCGACGAAGCGCATCATCGCACACCGCGATATCGGCTGCGGCGGTCGACCGCCAGCGCGGAATAGACCCCGAACGGAGTGTAAAAGATTGTACCGGACGCGGATAAGGAGTAAAAATCGAATAATAGTGTTTGCTTCGTCATTGTAACATTAGGATTGATCATAACAATCCATCAGATGACGAAAGACAATGGGGATTGTGGGGCCATGCGTGATACGTGTGCACGGCCGGACAGGCGCGCTGGAACGTCTGCCGGAGCGATCGATGTTCTTCTGGTTGAGGCGCGGCCGCTGATGCGGCTGTCCCTGGTCCGGGCGCTGGAATCCGAATGGCCGGACGTTCGTGTCCACGCGTGCGACGCGGTTGCCGACATCATTGCCGATGCTGGGGCGTTTGCCGATATCGGCGTGGTGGTGTTCGCTGCGGGAGCGGAGTTTCATCGTCACGAACAGACGAGGCAATCTTTGACCGCACTGGTCGCCGCGCTTGCGGCGACGCCGGTCATTGTCCTGTCGGACGGCGATACCGGCGCCGACGCTCGGGCGGCGGTGGCGTGCGGCGCCCGTGGCTTTGTATCGACCCAGGCCGACTTGCCCGTGCTCATGCAAAGTATTCGCTTGGTATGGGTCGGAGGAACCGTAATTCCAACGGTCGTTCTGGGGGAACAGCCTGAGGCATCGCCCCCGCCAGCCCGTCAGGCGGTCACGCGGAGCGCCGAAGGCCGGGTTCAGGGCGAGGTCGTCGCTATTTTTACGCCGAAGGAGGCCGAAGTTCTCCAGTGCCTGAACCTTGGCAAGCCGAACAAGATTATCGCTTACGAACTGAACATCTGCGAGACGACCGTTAAGGTTCACATTCGCCACATCATGCGCAAGCTTGGCGCGACCAACCGCACCCATGCCGCCATGCTTGCCCGCGATCTCTGTGAAAGTATTGGCCGCGATTGATACCAACGCTCTATGCCGCACGGTGCGGCGGCGCGCTTGGAAACCCAACGCAGGGTGAAAACGGTGTGATTATTCGTCGTCGCTGTCGTCGGTTTCGGCGTCGGGCACGTCGATGCGAATGGCCGCGGTAATCAATTCCTCGAGATCGAAGCGGTAGAGCATCAGGATGCTGGGGACGCCGATCGACCGTACTCCCTGCTGCCGATACAGAAACCACGAGGTATCGGTTGTCGGCAGCGATATACCGGCGCTCGGGTCGCGGTTAAGGTACCAAATGAGCGCATCCAAGGCGCTGCCCTGCCAGTCGCCCGTCTCGCTGGCAGAGGCGCCGGCCGTGTTGTCACCGGTCTCGGTCCTGTCTGCTTCACGCGTTGCCCACGCGATGTCGCGGCGCAGGATTTCCCCCGGACGGCCGGCGTAAACGGTGTAGTAGGGGATGGTTTCGCCAATGTGCGCGACGCTGGCGACGCGATCGTTGGCGACCTGGTTGGCAATGTCCGTCGGAAGGTCGAAGAGAACGTTGCGCGCCACCGCTTCTACGTTGCTGATCTGCTCGCTCGTGAAAACGTGCAGGAACGGCTTTTTGAGAGCGAAGAACAGCGGCTCATTTGACGTATCGCCGCTGTCGCGACGCGCGATAACGCCATCCCGCTGCAACTCCGCGAGTACCGGCGATAGGGCGCGGGTGGCCGGACCCATGTGCTGCTTATAGTAGGTGGCGCCGGTAAACGGGGTTCCGGTAAAGAAGTGTTCGTTGCGATCCGTGTACCAGAGAACCTTGTTGATCCGCCGCATTGACAGGCGTCGGGGCTCCTCACACGTCCAACAGATATAATGAACGAGGGTCTTGAATCGTTTGCGGTCGAATGTCGGTTTTTCTCGCGCCGAAACGGTCCTGGTATTTTGCTTCTTATCATTAGAACCGGCGCGCATCACTTACATTGCCCGTTTGGTACCCGTTTCGGTAAGTTATCTCGTACCCCATTAGATTAACACGTCATTATCTGAACGCCAGATCTCAATTGTTGTAATTCAAAAGCGGTAAGCCGTCGCAATGCGAAGGCCGATATCCGGCGCGTCGTCGGTCACGCCGACGTTGACACCGAAATCCAGCAGCGTTTTATCGGAAATCGCGGCGGCGGCGCCGAGCTGCAGTACGCCTTCGACCGAATCCGAACCGTCAATCATTTGGCCGTCGACGGAGGTTTCTTCGGTGAAATCCAAGGCCAGGATCGTGCGCAGGGACACGCCGGGGCCGGCGGCGAGGACCGTACCAGAGGCGAACGAGTACGTGTTCCCTGGATCGACGTTGAAGCCCTGCTTTTGATCCTCGAACGTTTCCGTGTAGCCCGCCTTGGCCAGGAACACGACGGGATCGAAGCTTTTCACCGCTGTCACGCTGCCGGACAGTGCGTGGAACCCGGTACCCATCGGCAGGCCGCCGTTGGAACCAAAGGCATCGTCGCCCGTGGGCGCCGTGTACCGCACTTCGCCGATGACATCCGGAAGGTCGGGAGTCTCGCGGACGAATTGGTGCGATGCGGCAACCTCGATGTCGCCGAGACCGGAGTCCGACCGACTGGACGTCTCGGTGCCCGACGAGATCTTTTCGCGCTGAGTACGCTGCGGCACCCGAACCTCGGCCTGAAAGTCGGCCGGAAGGCCGATGCGCCCGGTGATGGAATTTTCGAACGTGCTTGACTTGACGTCCTGAGCCAGCGCCACCCGGCGGCCGTTATCCTCCGTGATCAGCAGCGCACTGGCGCCGCGGTAGGAGAACGTCGATGCCGGCTGAATCTCCACCGCCCAGGGCCGCAGCAGAAGACCGCCCGCCTCGACGAGCACACGGTTCAGCGCGTTCAGCTCCGGATCCGGCTCGTCCTCGGCATCGGTGCTGGATGCCTGGCGACCGGCCGCCGCGCCACTGGCCGCCGCCTGACCGGCAACGGTCGCGTCGAGTTCGCGAGCGGTGAGCAATTCGGGCCGGCCGGAGGAGGGATCTACCGGCTGGTCGCCGGGCGCCGAGCGGTTGCGGGGCTGACCGCCCGCGATCGTCAGCGCCGGCATGATATTGCCGCGCCGATGCCCAAGCCCGTTGCGATCGCCGTAAAGGGGTTCGGTGTAGCCGCCTTGCCGCCGATCTGGCGCCTGGTCATGCGGAAAGGTCGCCGAGGGGGCGGCGTCACGCGCGCCAAGGGCGGGGCGCGGGACAGGGCGCATCATGGCAACGGCACCTTGGTCGGCCCGGGACGCAGCCTCGTCGGGCAGTGGCGCCGGCGGCAACGATGCCAAGCGCAGCGCGCGCTCGATGCGCTCGACGCGTTGCGCCAAGTCGCCGGCGATGACCGCCTGTGCCGGCGTCGGCTCCAGAGAGGCGAGGCCGACAACGGCGCCAAGGGAGAGGCAGCACACGCTGTACGCCGTCGCGGCGATATGAAGACGCGTGCTGGAGAGCAGTCCCAGGCGGGGATCGAATGTCATGGCATCACCGCTCGAATGGTGCTCGGCGCCAACAGGAGCGCGGTGTCCTCGTCAACGCCGAGCCGGTTGGGGGAAGGGGAGGAGTCCTTGCTGCGGACGACGAACGCGATCCGGGAGTGCCAGACGTCAAGGAACTCTTCCGGCATCAGGGTGCGGTTGCCGTAAGCCGGATCGGCAAGGATTACCCGGCCGCGTGCGATGCCGCGGAAAACGACAAAATGATCGTAGACGCTCAAGCGGACCGGGACGATCGCCGGAGCCATGTCGACGAGATCGTCGAACGTCATGTCGCCGTAGCCGTCGCCTTCATAGCCGCGCGCATCGACGAAACGCTTCAAGTCAAGGAGCGAGAAACCGAGACGCTGACGGACCAGTTCCGAGTCGGTCACCTTTAGCATCGCCTTGGCGATCGCCCGTTCGGGGACCGGATCGCCGTGCTGGTAGGTGAGGATGGTCGCCAGCGCGGCCGCGCCGCAGCTGATGTCGAACTCCTGACGGACCACATTCTGTTCGCGGATTTCCATGAATGAACGCACGGTTTTGGCGTAATGGCCGCTCTCGTCGGCCGAAACTTGGGTGGCTGTCGCGACGAGGCACAGCACGCCGATCAGAGCGATTTTCATTTGACCGTACACATCGTTATCCTTCGATCTCGCCGTGTTCACGTACGCATATGTGCGCACCGCGCGGCTCGCCTCTGATGTCTTGTGTCCGGTCAAAGCAAAAACGCTTTGGGAAAAACCGAAGCCCGCGGCCGGCGGGTGCGGTTGTCATTGGGCAATCGGTCATGGACGTCATCGGGTCCCGGTTGGCGATGCTATCGGCCAAAGCCGGGACCAAAGACGCCGCGAAGCTCGCGAGCCCACGGCACCCACACGGGTGGGCTCTGTGCCGGTACAGCCTGGCCTGAGGAGAAGGCCGGTGCGATGCCAGACGGCGCGATCACCGGCCCACTCGGCAAAGCACCCGGTTGCAGGGTCACGACCTGGTCGCCGGGCGCGATGGTGACGACGTTCTGAACGTCGATGTTGGAGATGGCCGTCGACTGAACGTTCGACGAGCCGATGGCGACCGCGCCCGATGTCGTCGCGTTGTTGATCACGACCGTCGGTACGACGATGTAGGTGTCGAGAAAGCCGCCGGTGACCGTACTCAGGTCGGTATCGGTCAGCCGACGCGGGTCCGCGTGAGCGGTGGACATCAACGCGAGGGAGAACGTGAAAGCCAGGATCGGTCGGAACATGGAAGCATCCCTCGTCTGGTGGTGGCACCCTCTCTAAAGGAGGGCGCTCCTTCGACGCGGATGTCGCGCCGAAGGAGCAAGTCGTTGTGTCGGAGGGTTGGGAACAGCCCTTCGACTACGGCGCCGGTGTGCCGATACCGGTGATGTTGCTGGCCCCAAGCAAATTGCCGGTGGAAGCCAGGACACCGTCCGCCAGAACGCCGGTCGCGGTGCTGACGCCGGTGCCGACGACGGTGTTGACCGACGTTGGCGTGGCAAGGTTGAGACCAATTACCGCGATAGGGCTGTAAATAAAGCCTCCGGCCTGCCCCTGCAGTTGCTTGTCGCTCAACTTGACGGGATCAGCCGACGCGGTGCCGGCGAGCATGGCGATCGCCGCGGCTGTGATCATCAATGTTTTCATTGATGCGTACTCCTTGCGAGAGTGAAGTGAGGCCGTTGAACGACCTACATCCCGCCGCCGATGGCGGTGGTGTTCACGCCGCTGAGCCAGCTCGTGTTTCCCGCGCCAACGCCGGCGGACGCAATGCCAACCGCAAGAGCCGTGTCCTGGTTGGACAGCGAGTTCACGGAATAGACTTCAGTCTGAGCCAGGTTGAGGGTGGTGTTCACGTTCGGGAGCAGGAAACCGCCCGAGACGTCTCCGAGCCGGTCGCTGGAAAGCTTAACCGGATCGGCCATGGCAGCCGTCGACAGCGACACGATCGCGGTGGCGGCAAGCAGCATCATTTTCATAATGACCTCCTTCGAGTTACAGGTTCACTGAGCTCGCCGTCCGTTATTGGATCGACAACACTCACCCATCATCGAGCCAGAACGCCGGCCGGCCAGATAGCTGTCCTTAGAGGCTAAGCCCTTTGGTCAGGGCGTGCCGAACGGCGGAAAATGATTGGGATGGAATGGGTTAGGGGATCGCCCAGCATGTAAGAAACAGCGCCACGAAGCGGTGGCTTGCCCAAAAGGAGTAGACAATCGGCGCATGTTCGGCCGCCGCGCCAATCCCCTGACCGGGTATCACCAGGGGAAACGCGTGGTTGGCGTCGACGATGCGTCTCTCAGCCAAGCGGCTCTGATTAGGTCGGCCGGCGCCGCTTGAGCTCGGGAGTCCACGGCCGCTGGCCGCGCGCGCCGCGGACGCTTAACACCTTTATCGTGCCGTTGTTGAGCCAGACGGCGTGGGCGCCGTCGCGCCGAAGGTCGAAGCGGTCGATCACCGGGCCTGGCGCCGGGCAGGGCGATCGGATGGGAACGGTGCTGATGACGACATCGGCGGCGCGGCAGTCGTCGTCGACCGCCTCGGTGGTGCGAACGAATGCCACGACAATCCCATGACGCCGGTAGAGGCAGCCTGACGGATCGCACGAGAGCGCGCCGTCGGCGCTTGCGCCAAGCTTCGGCCACTGGGGCCCGGGTTCCTCTTGGCCGGCGGCGCGCAACCACGTTGCCGCCGTGAACCTCGGCGTTTTCGATGACAGAGCCAGTCGTTCGTCGGGCAGACTCACCGCCAGCAACCGGCCGTCGGCATCGACGAGCACGTCCGGGCCATCGGCGTTCACCGCGATGACCGCCGCGACGGCGAACCCGAGCATCCCCAGCCAGCGCCAGCCGCTTCGCCAAAGCGCGAGCCAGAGGCCGCCGGCCACCCAAACCAAAAGAGCCACGCGCGGGATCGCCGGAACGCCGCTGACCGCGCCCGGCCAGTCCGACACGCCCTCGGCGATCGCGATCAGTCCGCGCACGCCCCAGGCCATCGGCGTCAATCCCAGAACCTCCAGGTTAAGGGGCATCAACAGCAACGATAAGACGGCCCACGGCATGATCCACAGCGCCGTCAACGGCACGCCGATGACGTTGGCGACAATTCCATACCAAGCCACCTGGTTGAAGTGGTAGGCGGCGAGAGGGGCTGTCGCGAGAGTGGCGATGATGGTGGTGGCGGCGATCCCTGCCGGATAGCGGAAAACGGCGAGCGCGCTCCGGCCTTCCCCGTGGATGACGAGCCGGGTTGCCGCCGGCGTTTCGTACACCGCGACAAGCGCGATGACGGCGGCGAACGAGAGCTGAAAGCTGGCGCCCAGGAGAGCTTCGGGTCGGAACAGCAGAATGATAAGGGCTGCGAACGCGACCAGCCGCAACGAAATGCCACGCCGATCGAGGATCACGGCCGTGAAGACGACGGCAATCATCAGAAAGGCCCGCTGGGTCGGGATCGACGCGCCGGCCAACTGCATGTAAACGCCGGCAGTGACCATCGCCGCGACGGCGGCCAGCTTTTTCACCGGCCACCGCAACGCGATCTCGGGTGATAGGGACGCGAGAAGTCGGAGCGCGAGAAAGACGCTTCCGGCGACAAGACCGATGTGCAATCCTGAAATGGCGAGAAGATGCGCCAGACCGGCGTTGCGGATGGCCGTGATGGCCGGCTGGGAGATGCGTCCCCGGTCACCGACGATAAGGGCGGCAATGACGGCGCCGGCATTGCCGCCGACCGTGGCACTGATACGTTCGGCGATAACACGCCGCAGGCGCGCGATCTGCATACCGAGACTAGTGGATACGGCACCTGCCGTTCGCTCGTCGATGGCTACTGCGCCGAGGGCGAAGCCGGTCGCGCCGATGCCCTCGAAGAAGGCTTGGCGCTGGAAGTCGAAGGCGCCCGGTCGGGAGGGTGGCGGCACCGGGATGAGCATCGCCCGCGCCCGCACGCGATCGCCGGGGACGATGGTGGGCTGGTCACCCCGCAAACGTATCCGGATGCGTCGCGGGGTTTGCGCGGGCTCCAGGCCCTCGACGTCCGGCTGATCGAGCGTAATCCGCCCGCCTTTGTCGAACACTTCCGTCGCGATGGCCGTGCCGGTGACGGTCACGGGCCCGATGCGCGCGCCGAGAACAGGGGTGGCGACGAGCGCCGTTCGAACCTGGGCAACGGTAAAGCCGATGGATGCCAGCGTCAGCGCCACGATGGTGAGCACGAGCGCCGCTCGGCCACGCTGTACGAACGCCACGGCAAGAAGGGCGCCGGAACCGAACACGCCGGTGGCCAAGGGGCCGGTCCAAAGAGGCGGTTCGGCACGAAGCGCAAAGTAAATGCCGACTCCGACGGCGACAATGACTGGAATCCACAGGATAAGCCGCTCGCGTTCGTCACGAAGCGCGGCAGCAACCAGGCGACGAACGAACGAACGGACGCCCGGCGCAGTCGCCTCCGTTCGATTTTCGTCGATGAGCCCGGCAACGGTGCGCGTCGGATCGATGACGGCGGTCATCTTATGGCGAAGACATGTGATGCGCCCCCTAGCCCCCAAAGCCGGACTGAATTAGGCCGCGCGCAATGTAAAGTACCCATAAAGGTACATTTCACGACGTTCCCGCGCAATCTTGCCTTTTCAGAGGTGCTGTCCGAAAGGCGTACGCGCTATGGACAGCTTGCCGGCATTACGGCAATCACGAGAGACTCGCCGCCGACGATTAAGCCCTAGGCGCTAGCCGCATGAACTGTTGCGCGAGAAGCGCCAAAGGGCGGCGCGTTTGAACGAGCGGCGGAGGAAACGACAATGTCGATCGCTCATGCTCATATGCCCCACCGCGCTGCTACCGGGTCCGCCGCGCTGTCGGCCCGCGACCACCTGCCAGCGGCGTACATGTCGGATCGGATGGCGGACCGCCATCCGCTCGCCGCGGTCGACGGCGAAACGCCCAAGGATCTTCTGTGGCTCGGGCGTTTGCTTTGCCTGACGTCATCGGCGGTGACGTTGGCGCTCGTTGCGGTCGCCTTTATCTGAACGAGCGGCGTGCCGGCGGATCACCCGTTCACCAGCCGCCGTTAATCCGTCGTCCCGGCGGGCGCGTCGACGGCGAAGCGGGCCGCTTCTTCCGCCGCTCGCAACAGCGCCCGGGCCTTGTTGCAGCTCTCCTGGTATTCGGCTTCCGGGTCGCTGTCGGCGACCACGCCTCCGCCGGCCTGAACATAAAGGACGCCGTCCTTGACGATGCCGGTGCGCAGCGCGATGCAGGTATCGACATCGCCGTTGGCGCCGACATAACCAATGCAGCCGGCATAAATTCCCCGCCGCTCGTGCTCCAACTCATCGATGATCTCCATCGCGCGCACTTTCGGGGCGCCCGAGACGGTGCCGGCCGGAAAGCCGGCGATCAGCGCATCGATGGCGTCGTGGCGCGGGTCGAGCTTGCCGATCACGTTCGAGACGATGTGCATGACGTGGGAGTACCGCTCGACGATGAACTGTTCGGTCACCTTGACGGTGCCGACGGTCGCCACCCGGCCGACATCGTTCCGGCCGAGGTCGAGCAGCATCAGATGCTCGGCGCGCTCTTTCGGATCGTTGAGCAGTTCCTGGACCAGCGCTTCATCCTCCGCGGCGTCGGCGCCGCGGCGTCGGGTGCCGGCAATCGGCCGGATCGCGACCTCGCCGCCGCGCACCCGGACCATGATCTCCGGACTCGAGCCGACCAGGGCGAAATCGCTGAACTTGAGAAAGAACAGAAACGGCGACGGGTTGAGGCGCCGGAGCGCCCGATAGAGCGCGAATGGCGGTGGCGCGAAAGGCGTTCGAAAGCGCTGCGACGGAACGACCTGAAAGATATCGCCGGCGAGGATGTAGGCCTTCGCCCTGTTCACCATCGCGTGGTACTGCTCGCGGCTGGTGTTCGACGTTACGTCACCGACGTGATGCGGCGTCGCGCCGACGTTGGCGGCCCGGCGCAGGCCAAGACCGCGATCGAGAGCGTTCACCGTCGCGGCCAACCGGCTTTGGGCATTCTCGAACGCGCGGCGGGCGTCCACGCCGGCGATTGGACGGACCGGGGTCACGATGGTCAGTTGATCCTCGACGTTGTCGAACACGGCGACCACGGTGGGGCGGACAAACAGACCGTCGGGCAGGCCAAGCACATCCGGATTGGTATCCGGCAGCCGCTCGATCAGGCGGATGGTGTCATAGCCTAGATAGCCGACGAGGCCGGCCGCCATGGGCGGCAGTTCCGGCGGCACGCGGATGCGCGACCGGGCAACGAGCGCCCGCAAGGATGCCAGCGTGCCATCCCGCGCTGCGACCGGACATGGCTGGAAGTCGGCCGGCCGGTCGCTCGGATTCTCGTTGATGTCGGCGGTGTTGCCCCGGCAGCGCCAGATCAGGTCGGGATCGAAGCCGATGAACGAATAGCGGCCGCGGGTCGCGCCGCCCTCGACCGATTCGAGCAGGAAGGCATTATCGCGGCCGTCGGCGATTTTGAGGAACGCGGATACCGGTGTTTCCAGATCGGCAACGAGCGTCGTCCACACCAGTTGCGGCTCGCCGGCCTCGTACGCGGCGCGAAAGAGGTGCCTCTCAGGTTGGACCGCGATGGAGGACACGGTTCTCCGACCGCTCAAAGCTGTTCGAGGACGCGATCGTTGATCGTCACGTCGTACGAGCGCTGCAGCGCCGATAGGAGCTGACGGATGACATCTTCGCGCATTTGGACACTAATCTGTTGGCCGACGGCGGTCGTGTCATCGCTCGTGCCGGCCGGCGCATGCCGATCAACCTGCGTCACCAGTCCGAGATAGGCCGCATCGGCCGTTTCAATCACGGCCGGCTCGCCGTCCGGCTGCTCGAACAGCCGATTGACGAGGATCAGCGGGATCGTCGGATCGGCGCCGGCATCATCGCGCCTCATCGGCGGCGGTGTCGTCACGTCGAAGCCCCGCGCCGCCGCGACGTCCTGCAGGCTCTGTCCGCCGCGTACGGCATCGGCCATTTTTTCGGCCGCCACCTGCGCGCGCGCGCCGAGTTCGGCCTGCATCCAGGCGTCCCGCACCTGCTCGCGGACGTTCTCGAAATCCCGTCGCCGTGCTTCCTCGATGCCGTCGACACGGACGACGAAATACGTGTTATCATCCGCTTCTTCGAGGAGGCTCTCTTCGCCGAGGGCAAGGGAAAAGGCCGTATCGACCAATGACTCGGGCAGGTCGGCAACCGCGTTTCCCTGCAGATCGCGAGCTTCAGCGTCGATGACGAGACCGGCGCTCACCGGAATACCGAGCCGTGCCGCGGTATCTTCCAGTGTCGCGCCTGAGGCCAGTTCGTCCTCGATTCTGGTGCCCAATTCGAGGACCGTCTCTACCGCTCGTTCCTCCGCGATTTCCACCCGCAAATTCTCGCGGACGGTTTCGAACGATGGTGCGACGGCCGGCGTAACGTCCATCACACGAATGATGTGCCAGCCGAAAGACGTTTGTATGGGGGCGGAGATCGTCCCGACCGGCGCTGAAAAGACAGCGTACCCGAGGTCGGACGGAAGGCTGTCGCGGGTCACGTCCCGGATGACGACGTCCTCTGGCGGCTGGCCGAGAATTTCCGCCGTCACGGCAGCGAAATCGCGCCCCTCCCGCAATCGCGCCAGGGCAGTCTGCGAATCGGCCTCGTTATCGAACAAGGCCTGCTCGAAGGTGCGGGTTTCGGGCGCTCTCAGCTCGTCAAGACGGTCGTCATAGGCGCGCCGCAGTTCGTCTTCGGAAACGACAGTCTGGCCGGCGAGATCGTCCGGCCGAAGCACGATTGCGGTGATCGTCCGATGCTCCGGCTGCATGAACGCATCCCCGTGTTCGCCATAATATTGGCGCAGTTCTAGGTCGCTGGGTTCGCCGATGTCCGTCATCGCGGACCGGGGAACGCGGACGAAAGCGATATGTCGGCGTTCGTTCATGTACATGTCGATCTGACGCACCAGGAAGGACGGCGGCGCCACGCCGGCGCGCAGGCTCTGCGTTACCAGATCGCGGCCGATCTGCGACCGAAGCGAGGCGACGAACGCACTTTCGGACATGCCGCTGGACTGCAGAGCGTTGCGAAACGCGTTCGCATCGAACTGTCCGTCAGGCCCTAGGAACTGCGGCGTGGTGACGATCACGCTGCGGACGAGGTCGTCGCTGACCAGGATGCCGAGGTCGCTTGCCGTCTGATCGAGCAGCGCACGCTCGACCTGACGCGCCAGGATCGACTGCGGCAGGCCAAGAGCGCGGGCTTCCTGCGGGTCGAGGGGTTTGCCGACGGCGCGGCTCAGTCGGCCGACGACTTGCCGATACTCATCCCTGAACGCTTCGGCGGGAACGGTCACGTCGCCGACCTGCGCCGCCCAATCCGGCCCGCGGTTGGGCGATATGACATCGCCAATGCCCCAGACAACGAAGCTGAGGACCAAAACAAGGAACAACAGCTTGATAACGAACGAAGCGGTGCGCTTGCGGATGGCTTCTAACATACGACCACGGACGACGGTTAGGGTACGATGGAAAGGTCTCTTGCCGGCTGAATGCAGGTGAACTCGCTTAAAGTGACCGCGGACCCGTACCGGCGATAGGGTCAAGCATCTAAACGCGTTCCGTTGATACACCCAACCGCCGTTCGCCGCAAAGCTCTATACCGTTGCCGGCAGGCCCGGTCGGCAGAGAGCTTTCGTGTTGGTGAGGCCGGGGGCGTGTGGTAAACACAGGCCCAACACGTCGCCTTCCGATGACCAGAAAATTTGGGGAGCTAACCATGGCACGACGCTGCCTGATCGCCGGCAACTGGAAAATGAACTGCTTGCAAGCCGATGGCGTCGCGCTTGCTTCGGATCTCGCGGGGCGGCTGAAATCCGCCGCGCAGGCGCCATTCGACATGGTGATCTGTCCACCGTCGGTACTCATTCCGTCCGTCGTCAAAACGGTCGCCGGGAGCGGCATCGGTGTTGGCGGCCAGGATTGCCACATGGTGGAAAAAGGCGCCCACACGGGCGATACCAGCGCCTGGATGCTGAAGGACGCCGGATGCACGCATGTCATCGTCGGCCATTCGGAGCGGCGCACCAACCATCATGAAACCGACGACATCGTCAAGAGCAAGGCTGAAGCAGCACTCGCCGCCGGCCTGACGGCGATCGTCTGCATCGGAGAGACACTTGAGCAGCGCGACGCCGGACAGACGCTGGAGGTCAATCGCAGCCAGGTGCACGGATCGATGCCGGCCGGCGCCACCGCCGCCAATACGGTTATCGCCTATGAACCCGTCTGGGCGATCGGTACCGGACGGACGGCCACGCCCGAGCAGGCGCAGGAAGTGCACGCGATGATCCGCAAGGAACTCGTTACCATTCTCGGTGACGCCGACGCACAAGCGATGCGGGTGCTGTACGGCGGCTCCATGAACGCCAAGAATGCCGCTGAACTTCTGAGTCAGGAGGACATCGACGGCGGCCTGATCGGCGGCGCGGCCCTCAAAGCCGACGATTTCTGGACCGTCGCGTCGAGCGTTCCCTAAGTCTTCTCTAATCGATTGAGGTTGGTTATCTTCTATCGCCAAGACACCCGATGCTGACGATTATCCTTCTTGTTCATCTCATCCTGGCCATTGCGCTGGTCGGGCTGGTGCTCGTGCAGCGTAGTGAGGGCGGTGCGCTCGGTATCGGCGGTGGCGGTGGCGGTGGCTTCTTGAGCGGTCGAGGCACCGCCAATCTTCTGACCCGCTCGACGACGGTTGTTGCCGCGCTCTTCATCGTGACCAGCCTGACACTGGCCAGACTTTCGGGCGGGCCATCGGCACCGACGTCGATCCTGGATGCGCCCCTGGATTCACCATTGACCACCGCGCCTGCCGAGGTTCCGACGCCGGCCGAACCGACGGCGCCGCTCGCGCGCTAACGTGGAACTTTAGTTATAGGGGGGTGCCAAGGGCGTGGATCAACCTGAGGACACGAAGTACGCATGACATCGCGTGGCGGCACGTTTGCCTCGAGCGATGATCGCGGCACCGGCTCGGCGCCGGACACCGCTGACGCAAATGCGCGAACCCGTTTTATTTTCATCACCGGCGGCGTCGTGTCGTCCCTTGGCAAGGGCCTGACGGCGGCGGCGATGGGGGCGCTCCTACAGGCACGCGGCTTCCGCGTCCGCCTGCGCAAGCTCGACCCCTATATCAACGTCGACCCCGGCACCATGAGCCCCTATCAGCACGGCGAGGTGTTCGTCACCGATGATGGCGCCGAGACCGATCTGGACCTGGGCCATTACGAGCGGTTTACCGGCGTGCCGGCCCGCCGCAGCGATTGCGTGACCACCGGCCAGATCTACTCGGGCGTCATCGCCAAGGAGAGGCGGGGCGATTATCTCGGCGCAACTGTCCAGGTCATTCCGCACGTCACCGACGCGATAAAGGAATTTATCACCAGCGACCTGGACGGCGAGGATTTCGTGCTGTGCGAGATCGGCGGCACCGTCGGCGACATCGAGGGATTGCCGTTTCTAGAAGCCATCCGCCAGGTTCGCAACGATCTCGGCGGCCAACGCGTCATGTATGTGCACATCACGCTGGTCCCGTACATCGCCGCCGCGGGGGAGTTGAAGACCAAGCCGACACAGCACTCGGTCAAGGAACTGTTGAGTCTCGGCATTCAGCCAGACGTGGTTGTCTGCCGGGTTGATCGGCCGCTGCCCGAGTCGTCGCGCCGAAAGATCGCGCTTTTTTGCAATATTTCCTACGAATGCGTTATTCCGGCCCTCGACGTCGAGACGATTTACGCTGTTCCTAATGCCTATCACGAGGAGGGCCTCGACGCGCAGGTCGGCCGGCACTTCGGGATCGACATGCCGCCGCCGGAACTCGATCGCTGGCGCGACATCGTCTCCCGGGCGCTCAAACCCGAGGGCGAGGTGACGATCGCCGTCGTTGGCAAGTACACCGGATTGATCGACGCCTACAAATCGCTGGCCGAGGCACTTACGCACGGCGGCATCGCCAACAACGTTCGCGTCAAGATCGACTGGATCGATGCCGAGGAGTTGGAGAACGACGCGCCGGTGCGGCGGCTTCGTGATGTCCATGGCATCCTTATCCCGGGTGGTTTCGGCGAACGGGGCACGCTTGGCAAGCTGGCCGCGGCCCGTTTTGCCCGCGAGGCGCGGGTTCCTTACTTCGGAATTTGTTTCGGCATGCAGCTCGCCGTTATCGAGGCGGCGCGCACGCTGGCCGGCATCCCGGAAGCGGGGTCGACCGAATTTGGACCGTGCGCGGCGCCGGTGGTCGGTTTGATGACCGAGTGGATGCGGGGCAGCCGTGTCGAGCGCCGCGCCCGCAGCGACGACCTGGGCGGCACCATGCGCCTTGGCGAGTACGCTTGCGTGATCCGCGACGATAGCCGGGCGCGATCGATCTATGGCGTTGAGCGCATCAGCGAGCGCCATCGCCACCGGTATGAGGTCAACAACAACTACCTTGGCACGCTGGAGCGGTGCGGCTTGGTATTCTCCGGCATGTCCCCGGATGGTCTGCTGCCGGAGATCGTCGAGATTCCCGCTCATCCGTGGTATCTCGGCGTGCAGTTCCATCCGGAGCTCAAGTCGCGACCGTTCGAGCCCCATCCGTTGTTCACGTCGTTCATCCGGGCAAGCATCGAGCAATCGCGGCTCGTTTAACGCCGAGACGGCGCGCCGGGACACACAGCAAGGCCGCCGCGCTGGCGGCTTCTGAGGAGGCGAAAGACAGTGGTTCAATCCGCCCCCGTGAGGGCCGAGCACGTAACGGTGAACGGCATGGCCATCGGAAATGATCAGCCGCTGGTGCTGATCGCCGGGCCGTGCGTCATGGAAAGCCGCGACCATGCCCTCGAATGCGCCCATGCGTTGAAGGAGATGACGACCGGGCTTGGTATCGGTCTGATTTACAAGACGTCTTACGACAAGGCCAACCGGACCAGTCTTGAGGGCGTTCGCGGCGTCGGCATGGAGGCGGCACTGCCCGTGTTCGCGGAGATCAGAGAGGTTACCGGCCTGCCGGTGATCACCGACGTGCACGCCGCCGAGCAGTGTGGAATCGTGGCCGAGGCTGTCGATGTGTTGCAGATACCGGCTTTTCTCTGCCGGCAGACCGATCTGCTGATCGCCGCGGCCCGCACCGGACGGCCGATCAACGTTAAGAAGGGGCAGTTTCTGGCGCCGTGGGATATGACCAGTGTTGTCGGCAAGATCCGCGGTGCCGGCAATCCTGCGGTCATGGTCTGCGAGCGCGGGGCCAGCTTCGGGTACAATACCCTGGTCAGCGACATGCGCTCGCTGCCGATATTGGCCCGCACCGGGTGCCCGGTGGTGTTCGACGCCACGCATTCGGTGCAGCAGCCGGGCGGTCTTGGCAGCGCGTCGGGCGGCCAGCGCGAGTTCGCTCCCGTCCTCGCCCGCGCGGCGGTGGCCGTCGGTGTCGCGGCCGTCTTTATGGAAACCCATCCTGATCCGGACCGGGCACCCAGCGACGGGCCCAACATGCTGCCCATGCGCGATCTGCCCCATGTCGTTCAGGTGTTGATGGAGATCGACCGGCTCGCGAAAGCGCATCCCGTCGAAACCTGAGCGGGGCAGGCGGACGGTTTAATTCGGGACACGCTTTCCGTTGACGCGGGAAGATGCTGGGGGTTATTGGGCCGACTTCGGCCGAGGGAGGAGAGAAAGGACAACAAGCCATGACTGAAATTATTGAAATCAAGGGACGAGAGATTCTCGACAGCCGGGGCAACCCGACGGTGGAAGTTGACGTTGTTCTCGACAGCGGAGCGACTGGTCGGGCGGCGGTGCCGTCCGGCGCATCCACGGGTGTCCATGAAGCGGTGGAGCTTCGTGACGGCGATAAGTCGCGCTACGGCGGCAAGGGAGTGCTGAAGGCCGTCGAGTCGGTCAACGGCGAGATTTACGAGGCGGTTTCAGGCCTTGATGCCACCAATCAGGTCCAGATCGACCAGACCATGATCGATCTCGATGGAACGGCCAACAAAGGCCGGCTTGGCGCCAACGCCATTCTCGGTGTCAGCCTTGCCGTCGCCAAGGCGGCGGCGGAAGAAGCGGACCTGCCGCTCTACCGCTACATCGGCGGCACTCAGGCGCGTATTCTTCCGGTGCCAATGATGAACATCGTCAACGGCGGCGCCCATGCCGACAACCCCATCGACATCCAAGAATTCATGATCATGCCGATCGGCGCGGCCACGGTGGCCGATGCCGTGCGGATGGGTGCCGAGGTGTTCCAGTCGTTGAAGAAGGGACTGAAGGACGCGGGGCACAACACCAACGTCGGCGACGAAGGCGGCTTCGCTCCCGCCCTCAACAGCGCGGACGAGGCGCTGTCGTTCATCATGAAGGCAATCGAGGCCGCGGGTTATAAGCCCGGGTCCGACATTGTTCTGGCGCTTGATTGCGCGTCGAGCGAGTATTTTAAGAACGGCGTGTATGATCTTGCTGGAGAAGGAAAAAAGCTCGACGCAGCCGGAAACGTCAAGTATCTCGCCAACCTCGTATCCTCCTATCCCATCGTGTCCATTGAGGACGGGTGCGGCGAGGACGATTGGGATGGCTGGAAGCTTCTGACCGAGGAACTCGGCTCCAAGGTGCAACTCGTCGGTGACGACCTGTTCGTCACCAATCCCGTTCGCCTTGCCGACGGCATCGCGCGCGGCGTCGGCAATTCTATCCTGGTGAAGGTGAACCAGATCGGCTCGCTGACGGAAACGCTGCAGGCGGTCGAAATGGCGCACAAGGCAGCGTACACGGCGGTCATCTCGCATCGCTCCGGCGAAACCGAAGACTCGACCATCGCCGACATCGCGGTGGCGACCAACGCCGGCCAGATCAAGACCGGTTCGCTCAGCCGCTCGGATCGAATCGCTAAATACAACCAACTCATCCGCATCGAGGAACAGCTGGGCTCGTCGGCGCAATACGCCGGCCGCAACGCACTTAAGCAAAGCTAACCGGCCCACCTTCTCGGGCATCGATGTGACTCGGGGCGGAGGGTTAACCCCTTCCGCCCCTTAATTTTTATCACGATGGCGTTGCGGCGGGGCGTCCGTTCCGCAACGACGTCGGCAAGCGACGCGCGGGCAGGGTTCCCTTCGTCACGTTTCGCCGTTTTGGCGCCTTTAGAAATTGGCATAATCTTTCGCGGATGAACATCTTCCGGCGACACAATGGATGCGTCCGGCAATGACGCTCTTCAGCGAGATGCGGTTGCGCGCCCGGCACGTTGTGGTGCCCGTCCTCGCGATCGTCGTTCTCGGTTACATGGCGTTTCATCTGATCCACGGCAACCGCGGCCTGATCGCGTGGCGGGCGCTGGAGGAACGGGTGGCCGAGCGGCAGACGGAAGCTAATGCGCTCGAGGCGCAGCGACGCGCCGTGGAGGCGAAGGTCGATCTCCTCAACCCGGAGAGCCTTGATGCCGATATGCTGGATGAGTGGGCACGGCGTCTGCTCAACTTCGGACGCCCCGACGATATCATCATCTTTGTCGACGAAGCCGGGGCGCCGCCGGCACGGAAAGATGGCGACACCGGTCCGCCCTTTCCCCGCTGACCCGCCCATCGTCCCGGATTGCGCGCGTTGTATGGCCTTCGGATCGCCGCATGTGGGGGGCGGACTGTTTGCGCTGATCCGGCGCGGGGCGCTCTTGTAATTCATACTTAGCCGCAATACTCTCAGACCAACCGCCCGCGGAGGCGAAATCGGCGCGACACTTCAAGATGCCGCGACGGCCGTGGGACTCGACAGGGAGGTGGCATGGCGACCAAGTCCAATAGCGACGCCCGCGACGCGGGCGCGCATGACCCGGATAGCGCGGATCCACGCCGAAACGACCCGGCGGTTCTCCTCAAACTCTACGAAAAAATGCTGCTCATCCGGCGCTTCGAGGAGCGCGCCGGGCAGCTGTATGGCATGGGCCTGATCGGCGGCTTCTGTCACCTGTACATCGGCCAGGAAGCGGTCGTAACCGGCATGCAAGCCAACGCCATCGAGGGCGACAGCATCATCACCACCTACCGCGATCACGGCCATATGCTGGCGTGTGAAATGGATCCCAAGGGTGTGATGGCGGAGCTGACCGGCCGCATAGGCGGTTACTCGAAAGGCAAGGGCGGCTCGATGCACATGTTCAGCGTCGAGAAGAAATTCTACGGCGGCCACGGCATCGTTGGAGCCTCGGTGCCGCTGGGGACCGGCCTCGCGTTTGCCCACAAGTATAACGAAGACGGCAAGATAAATTACTGCTATTTCGGCGATGGCGCCGCCAACCAGGGCCAAGTCTACGAGTCGTTCAACATGGCGTCGCTGTGGAAGCTGCCGATCATCTACGTGATCGAAAACAACAAATACGGCATGGGGACGTCGGTTGCGCGGGCGTCGGCGACCGTCGATCTGTATAAGCGCGGCGAGGCGTTTGGAATACCCGGCATCCAGGTCAACGGTATGGATGTTCGGGACGTCATGACCAAAGGCGCCGAGATTGTCGAGCACGTGCGCGCCGGAAACGGCCCGTATGTGATGGAGATGAACACCTATCGATACCGGGGACACTCCATGTCGGACCCGGCCAAGTATCGTACCAAGGAAGAAGTCTCCCAAATGCGCAAGGAAAGCGACCCGATCGAAACCTTGCGCGTCTTTTTGGTTGAAGCCGGGCACGCGGATGACGCCGCGCTCAAGGATGTCGACAAGAAGGTCAAGCAGGTGATCGCGGAAGCGGCGCAGTTCGCCCAAGACAGCCCGGAGCCGGATCCGTCCGAGCTTTACACGGACATTCTGATCGAGGCTTAAGCGCCGCCAGAAGCGCTCACGCGCGGGAAACGTTCGGAAGGAATGATAGCGAATGGCCGTACACGTGCTGATGCCGGCTTTGTCACCGACAATGACCGAGGGCAAGCTGGCCAAGTGGCTTGTCAGCGAGGGAGACACCATTACCTCGGGATCCGTCCTCGCGGAGATCGAGACCGATAAGGCGACGATGGAAGTCGAGGCCGTCGACGAGGGAATTCTCGGCAAAATTCTGGTCTCCGAGGGCACTGAAGGCGTGGCTGTCAACCAGCCCATCGCCGTCATGGTCGATGAGGGTGAGGACGTCGAGGAGGCCGTGAAATCGCTGGGCGATGCCGCGCCCGTGTCGGCGGAATCGCCGCAGCCCGAAGCATCGCCGCCGGAAACAAAAGCACCGCCGCCGGCCGATGCACAACCTCCGTCGCGCCCGGCCGAGGCCGCCGTCCCGTCCCCGGCGGATGGCGCCTATACGGGAGAAACCGCGGAGCACACCGTCCGCGAGGCCTTGCGCGATGCTATGGCGGAAGAAATGCGTCGCGACGAGCGGGTCTTCCTGATGGGTGAGGAAGTTGCGCAGTATCAGGGTGCGTACAAGGTCAGCCAGGGGCTGCTCGACGAATTCGGGCCGAAGCGAATCGTCGATACTCCCATTACCGAGCAAGGGTTCGCCGGTCTCGGTGTCGGCGCCTCGTTCGGCGGGCTCCGGCCGATCGTCGAGTTCATGACCTTCAACTTTGCCATGCAGGCGATCGATCAAATTCTCAATTCCGCCGCCAAGACCCTCTATATGGCCGGCGGCAAGATGGGCTCATCCATCGTCTTTCGCGGGCCCAATGGCGCCGCCGCTCGCGTCGCCGCCCAACATTCCCAGTGCTACGCTTCGTGGTATGCGCATTGCCCAGGGCTGAAATTGGTCGCACCCTATTCCGGCGAGGACGCCAAGGGGCTGATCAAGGCGGCCATCCGCGATCCCAACCCGGTGATCGTGCTCGAGCATGAGATGCTCTATGGCCACACCTTTCCGGTCCCCACTGACGAGGATTTCGTTATCCCGTTCGGCCGGGCGAAGATCGAGCGGCCGGGTAACGACGTGACCATCGTCGCCTTCTCGCGCATGGTCGCTGTTGCCCTCGATGCCGCGCAGGCGTTGGCCGAGCAGGGAATTGACGCCGAGGTCATCAACCTGCGCTCGCTTCGCCCGCTTGATGTCGACTCGATTGTCGCGTCGGTGGTCAAGACCAACCGGATCGTCAGCGTGGAGGAGGGCTGGCCGGCCTGCGGGATCGGTTCGGAAATCGCCGCCCTGATGATGGAGCACGCCTTCGACCATCTGGACGCACCCGTGACGCGGGTAACCGGAGCCGACGTTCCCATGCCCTACGCCGCCAACCTGGAACGGTTGGCCCTTCCCGACGTCGAACGGGTCGTTGAGGCGGCCAAAAGCGTCTGCTACCGCTGAGATCGGGGATCCGGAAAATGCCAGTTGCCGTGCTGATGCCCGCCTTGTCGCCGACAATGACGGAAGGCAAGCTTGCCAAGTGGGTAAAGAAGGAAGGCGATACGGTCGAATCGGGCGACGTGATCGCCGAAATCGAAACCGATAAAGCCACGATGGAAGTAGAGGCGGTGGACGAGGGGATCCTCGGCAAAATCGTCGTTCCGGAGGGGACCGAAAGCGTCGCGGTCAACGCGCCCATTGCCATCCTGCTGTCGGAGGGTGAGGACGCGTCGGCGCTTGATGGCTTTTCCGTCGACGCGCCGGCCGCCGATGCTTCTGCCGCGGATAGGGAAGCCGCGGAACCGGCACCGGCGCTCGACGCGAAAAAGGAAGTCGCCGATAAGCAGGAAGCCGCCGCCGTGTCACCGCCGCCGGCTCCGGAAGACACGGGAAAGCGGGTTTTCGCCAGCCCGCTCGCCCGCCGTCTCGCCCGCGACGCCGGTCTCGACTTGGCGACGATAAAGGGCAGTGGACCACGCGGCCGGATCGTCAAGGCCGATGTCGAAAAGGCGAAGGCGGCCCCGAAGCCGTCACCAGCCGCCAAGGAACCGGCCGCCGCGCCGGCCCCGGCGGCTGCACAGCCCGACCTTGGCGCGCCGACGGTGCCGGTCGCCAACTCGACCATGCGGAAGGTCATCGCCAAGCGTCTGGCTCAGTCGAAGCGGGAGATCCCGCACTACTACCTGACTATCGATTGCCATATCGACGCGCTCATGGAGTTGCGCCGGGAACTGAACGCGCGGGCCGAGGCGGAGGGTGCGTACAAGCTCTCCGTCAACGACTTTGTCGTCAAGGCGGTGGCACTGGCGCTGCGTGCCTATCCCGAAGCCAACTCCACCTGGACGGACGAGGCGATCCTTCTCTACCAGACCGTCGACGTGTGCGTCGCGGTGGCGGCGCCGGCGGGTCTCATCACGCCGGTCATCCGCAACGCCGACCAGAAGGGGCTGGCTACGATCTCGAACGAGGTCAAGCACTTGGCCGGAAAAGCCCGCGACGGCAAGCTTACGCCGGAGGAATACCAGGGCGGTGGGTTCACCGTCTCGAACCTCGGGATGTACGGCATCCGTGAATTCTCGGCGATCATCAATCCGCCTCAGTCGTGCCTGCTGGCGGTCGGCGCGGCGGAACAGCGCCCGATGGTCAAGGACGGCGCGTTGGCGGTCGGAACGATGATGATATGCACGCTGTCGGCCGATCATCGCTCCGTCGACGGCGCCAAGGGAGCGGAGTTCCTGCAGATCCTGAAAAAGCGGATCGAGGATCCGCTTACCATGCTGCTTTAAGGGATAGTCCAGATGGCCGAGAGTTCGTTCGATATCGTCGTCATTGGCACTGGACCCGGCGGCTACGTTGCCGCCATCCGCGCCGCGCAGCTTGGAATGAAGACGGCCGTCGTGGAGGAAAAACACCTCGGCGGTATCTGTCTCAACTGGGGCTGTATCCCGACCAAGGCGTTGCTGCGCACGGCTGAGATCTACGAGAACATCAAGCACGCCGAGGACTTCGGCATCGCTGTCAAAGATGTCAGTTTCGACATCGAAAAGGTCATCGCCCGCTCGCGCGGCGTGGCGGGGCAACTCAATCGCGGTGTCGGACATCTGTTGAAGAAAAACAAGGTTACCGTCGTTAATGGCCGCGGATCGCTGGCCGGTTCGGGCAAGGTACGCGTGGAAGCCGACAGAAAGGCGACCGATCTCACCGCCAAGCACATTATTCTGGCGACGGGCGCCCGCGCACGCAGCCTGCCGGGACTCGAGCCGGACGGAGACCGCATCTGGACGTACATGGAAGCGATGGTTCCGAAAGCGATGCCATCCTCGCTCTTGGTCGTCGGATCGGGTGCCATCGGCATCGAGTTCGCCAGCTTCTACCGGTCGCTCGGCGCCGAGGTTACGGTGGTGGAAATCCTCGATCGCATCCTGCCGGTGGAGGATGCCGAGATTTCCGCTTTTGCCCGTAAGGCCTTCGAAAAGCGCGGCATCAAAATCCGCACGTCGACTCAAGTGACGAAGCTCGACAAGACCGGAAAAGGGGTAACCGCCACCCTCGAAACCGGCGGAAAATCCGAGACCGTTAGCGTCGACCGGGTCATTCTCGCTGTCGGCATCGTCGGCAATGTCGAGAACCTTGGCCTCGAAGGGACCAAGGTCAAGGTGGAGAAAACCCACATCGTCATCGATGAGTGGTGCCGCACCGGCGAGCCGGGCGTCTATGCCATCGGCGATGTCGTCGGGCCACCGTGGCTGGCGCACAAGGCCAGCCACGAAGGGGTGTCGTGCGTCGAAAAGATTGCCGGATTGCCGCACGTGCATCCGCTGGTGGCGAGCGCGGTGCCGGGCTGTACCTACAGCCATCCGCAGGTGGCGAGCGTCGGCCTGACCGAGGCGCAGGCCAAGGAGAAAGGCCTGGACGTTCGTGTCGGCCGTTTTCCGTTCATCGGCAACGGAAAGGCAATCGCCCTTGGCGAGCCGGATGGCATGGTCAAGACCGTCTTCGACGCCAAGACGGGTGAGCTTCTGGGCGCCCATATGATCGGTGCCGAGGTGACGGAGCTGATCCAGGGCTATGCCGTCGCGCGCACCCTGGAATCGACCGAGGCCGAGCTCATGCATACGGTGTTCCCGCATCCGACCCTGTCCGAGATGATGCACGAGTCGGTTCTGGACGCGTACGGGCGGGCGGTGCATTTCTAGGCACGGCTTGAACCAGCTTCGGACGCGTCGCCTTGACGGGTGAAAGGACCTCGGCCATATGCCAGTGATGACTGTTTCCGAACGCATCCGGCATCCCGAAAAGGCTCACAGGCCGGATAACCCGTCGCCCCGCAAGCCCAATTGGATACGGGTCAAGGCGCCGACGTCGCACGGTTATGGAGAGACGCGGCGGCTTGTGCGCGAGCACAACCTTCACACCGTGTGCGAAGAAGCGGCGTGTCCCAACATCGGCGAATGCTGGGCGCGCAAGCATGCAACGGTGATGATCCTTGGCGACATTTGCACGCGCGCCTGCGCGTTCTGCAACGTTGCCACCGGAAAACCGAACGTCGTTGATCCGATGGAGCCGGAGAATTTGGCGATTACGGTCGACCGGCTGGGCCTTAAGCACGTCGTGATTACGTCGGTGGACCGGGACGATTTGACCGACGGCGGCGCGGATCAGTTCCGTCGCTGTATCGAGCGCATTCGCGCGACATCGCCGGCGACCAGCATCGAGGTCCTGACCCCCGATTTCCGCCGCAAGAACGGCGCGCTCGACGTCGTCGTGGCGGCCGGTCCGGATGTTTTCAATCACAATCTGGAAACGGTGCCGCGCCTCTATCGTACGATCCGGCCAGGCGCCGATTACGATGAGTCAGTCGATTTGCTGCGCCGCGCCAAGCTGTTGCGGCCGACCCTGTTCACAAAGTCGGGCATCATGGTCGGTCTTGGTGAGACCTTCGATGAAGTACTGGCAATCATGGATGACTTGCGCGGCGCCGACGTGGACTTCATGACCATCGGCCAGTATCTGCAGCCGACGCCCAAGCACGCGGCTATCGAGCGCTTCGTCGAACCGGCGGAGTTCGAAGTCTACAAAGCCGAGGGCGAGGCGCGCGGTTTTTTGATGGTGGCATCGTCGCCGCTGACGCGTTCCTCGTACCATGCCGACCGTGATTTCCGAGCGCTCCAGGACGCCCGCACGCGCGCCCTTGCGCCGTCCTGAGCGGGTGGGGGGCCGGACCGCCGATGCCCACCCACGCCGAAAGGCGACTCGTTCCGTACACGCCGCAGCAGATCTTTGATCTCGTCGCCGATGTCGAGCGCTATCCGGAGTTTCTTCCGTGGTGCGTCGCCTGCCGCATCCAACGGCATGAGGGTCAGCACGTTTTTGTCGCCGACTTGGCCATCGGCTTCAAGATGGTGCGCGAACGGTTCACCTCGCGGGTGTGTCTGGAGCCTCCCGACCGCATTCACGTGACCTATAGCGAGGGGCCCTTTCGGTATCTGACCAACCATTGGCAGTTCGGCGCCGACGATCAGGGGCATTGCGTCATCGATTTCTACATCGATTTCGAGTTCCGGTCGCGGACCCTGCAGGCGGTGATCGGCCGCCTGTTCAACGAAGCCGTGCAGCGCATGGTGACGGCGTTCGAGCGTCGTGCCCAAGTTCTTTACGGCGCGCACGGCCGTAAGCACATTCCTCATAGACGAGCGCACGGTCCGGTGACACGCTAGCTCGGAATGACATCGGGTGGCCGGTCAGGCCATTATGAACGCCCCTAAAAAAGGAAACGATCATGAGCGATCTGGTGGTCATCGGATTTGACGACGAGGCAAAGGCTTTCGACATGCGGGCAGCCCTCGCAAAAATGCAAAAAGAGTATCTGATCGACATGGAAGACGTTGTCGTCGTCACACGGGACGACGCCGGCAAGGTCAAGCTCCACCAGGCCGTCAATCTGACCACCGCGGGGGCGGTCGGCGGCGGTTTCTGGGGTATGCTGATCGGCCTGTTGTTTCTCAATCCGCTGATTGGCGCGGCGGCGGGTGCGGCAGCCGGCGCCATCGGCGGCAAGCTATCCGATATCGGCATCAACGACCAGTTCATGAAAGATCTGGGCAGTAACATCCAGCCCGGGACGTCCGCGCTGTTCGTACTCATCCGCAAGGTCACCGGCGACAAAGTGCTGGAAGCGCTCAAGCAGCAGGGGTTCCACGGCCGCGTGCTTCAGACTTCGCTGAACAAGGACAGGGAAGACGAGCTCCGCGCGGCCCTTGAGAGCATGTAGAGAGGTGCACCGCCGAACTGCTGCGGCGATGCGCACGGACTCGGGCGCGCTGTGAAGTACATCGTCATCCGCGCGCCCGAGGGCGAGGTGCCAATACTCTTCCCCCGGTCGTTTCTGCACCGCTATTTGGCCGGGCTCATTCGGCCGATGCCGATCGTGTCGGCCGGTTTTGTGACAATCATTGATGGGAACGTGCGCTGCTATGGCATGAGCGCCGGCCTTAAGCTGCGCTCCCGGCCGGACGACGATGAGGCGTTAGTCCGCGCCTGCTTTTCCGAAGGCACACGGTCGTCTGGCATCTGACCGGATCGTGTCGGCGTAACTGGGCCGGGGGAGGCCGTTTCCTATCATGCCGCGCTGTAAGCGGACGTGATGACGCGTCTCTGGCCGCCAGAGGATGGATGAAAAATATGCAACGTATCAGCCTGTCGACCACCTTACAGGCGCCGAACACGCTGCTTCTTCTGGCGATGTGCCTACTCATTCTGACGTCTCCGTTTACCGAGGAAGAATTGCTCGGAAAAATCGTGGAGATGTCAGCGTTAGCTTTTGTTTTCTTCGCTGCCGTCTTTGTCGGCGGCCGTTCAAGCCGGCGGGTGATGACGTTTGGTTTTGCCATCGGTGCGACTTGGCTTGTTCTCAGTTTGGTCGATTACCTCGTCCTGGAACACTTGCCGGGTATCGTCGCCGATCTCGTTTTTATGGCTTACGCGTCGTTCATCATCGTTATCATGCTCGACCGGGTCATCGCGGCAAAACGGGTCACGGCGGATGTCCTGTGCGGGTCGGCGTCGATCTATCTTCTGCTGGCGATCAGTTGGGCGGTGCTTTACCACCTGATCAACCAGCTCGTACCGGGATCGTTTATGGCGGGCGGCGCCACCGCAACGCTGCCGTACCGGGATATGGTTTACTTCAGCCTCTGCACCATCACCACCATCGGCTACGGCGATATCTCACCCCTCGGACCGTTGGTTCGCATGCTGGCCGGGCTTGAGGGTGTCATCGGCACCTTTTACATCGCCGTTCTTGTCGCCCGCTTGGTGGGCCTCTACAGCCGCTAGGCGGTCGTTTGCGACGCCCAGGCTAATTCATGCTCACCTTCGCCCGCTCGCGGTCGGCCCGGCGATCTTCCAGTAATTTGTAGGCGACATAATACTTTTTGATGTTGGCGACGTAGTCGACGGTCTCCCGCCCGATCCGTTGCGCGGCGACGATTTCGACGTTCTGAAACCAGCGATCAGGGTTGAGACCCCGCTGCGCCGCCTCCTTGCGCAGCGCCGCCACCCGCGCCGGGCCAGCGTTGTACGCCGCAAACGAGAACAGTGTCCGGTCTACCGAATTTATTCCTGCGTCGGAGAAATAACGGTCGGCGATAAACCGAAGGTATTTACTTCCGGCGTGAATATTATTTTCAATTTTGTTGATGTTTTTAACGTTAACGTTTGGATCGGCGGCGGTGCTCGGCCTGATCTGCATGATACCGACCGCGCCGACCGGGCTCTTACGGTTATTGTTCAGTCCGGATTCCTGATACGCCTGCGCCGTCAGCATAAGATAGTCGAAGTCGTACTGTTCACCGTACTTTTTGAACAGCGCCACGGTTTGGTTAAACTTCTTGATCTCGCTGTCGGAGAGCGCGTTTTTCACGTACGCGGCGTCCTTCAGGTAGCGGTTGTAGAGCATGTTGCCGAACAGCGTTCCTTTCTTGTGCGTCGTCGCGAAAATGTCGACCGCGTGCTCCAGCTTCGGGCTGCCTTTGCGGAAAGCCCAGCCGATGCTGCCGTTTTCATTCACGGCGACATCGGGGTGAAGGGCGATTTTCGTGAATACCTGATGCCAGAAGCGGGCTTTATGATCGTCGACGATGACGGCGGGGATCAGCCCGGCGTTGATCATTTCCAACAGGTCGCCGTCTTCCAGACTTTCATCGACCAGCTTGAGCACGACGGCCGGTTTGCGCTCCTCGGCCAGGCGCGCATTGAGGCGCCTCAGGCTGTGGTAATAGCTAGACGATGCGCGCACATAAACCTCGCGCCCAGCGAGGTCGTCGACGCTCTCCAGCGCCGGCGCGCCAGGCCCGGTGACGACGATCTCCCGCACGCCGGTGAGGAACGGCAGCGAAAAATCGACATGCCGGCGCCGTTCGTCGGTAATCGTCAGGTTTCCGATGGCGATGTCGCCTTTGCCGGCGACGATGCCGGAAATGAGCTCGTCGCGAGGAACGGGAACAAAAACGACGCGGACCTTTTTCGCCGCTGATGATACGCCCTTGTTGAGATAGGTCTCGAAAGCTCGCGCCGTTTCCACCGCGGTGCCGCGCTGTTCGGCGCCGTCGACCCAGTACATCATTCGGTTGAACGGCACCAGGACGCGGATCAGGCCGCGCTTTTTCATCCCATCCAGATCGCCGGTCCATTTTTGGGTCGTGATATCGACCAGATCGGCGGCGGTTGCCGCCGACGCCGCGACGGCTTCGCCGTGGGGGGCGGCGACAAGGCCGATCAGCAACGCGAGAACCGCTGCGAAACGCATCCACGGCATAGGTCATCTCCCCGTCCTTCCCGAGCGGGTTCAATGACTGACCGCCAGGATTGATTATGGTGGGCAAAGCAATAGGAACCCTTTCAGACGTCGCAGCCGGCGACAACCGCCGACACCATCCCGTCCCGACGGATACTTATAGAGTGATGAAAGGATTATAGGTTCGATACGCTGCGACGGGCCGTAGCGATGTGCTGCGACGGAAACTGGGAACGGGGTCAGCACCCGACTCGCGTGATGGATTCGGTTTGTGACAGCGGAAACTAAGTCGCGACGACGGGAGTCAGGATCGCGCGCAGAAGCGTCAGCGCCGCGCTGACTGACTGTAGACGTACCCGATCACGATCGCCCTCGAAGTGGTGGCGCACGCACAAAACCAGACCGTCTTTGAGGGCTGCGGCGATGAACACCGTGCCGACGGGTTTCGTCCGGCTGCCGCCGCCGGGGCCGGAAACACCGGTGATCGCCGCGCTGACGTCCACCGGCGCATGGGCCAGAACACCCTCCGCCATGGCGCGGGCGACCGGTTCGTTGACCGCACCCTCACGGTCGAGAAGGTCGCGTGGCACACCCAGCATGTCCGCCTTGGCGCCGTTCTGATAGACGACGTAACCGCGGTCGAAAACGTCCGAAGAACCGGCGATGGCGGTAATACAACCGCCGAGCAGGCCGCCGGTGCACGACTCGGCAAGCCCCAGCCGGAGGCCACGCTGCCGGCAGACATCGAGCACCTCGCGTGCGAGGGTGAGTTGGTCGGCGGCAAACATGTGTCAGTCCCGATCGTTTTTTCAAGCGTCGGCGCAATCCTGTGCGGCGCGAGCAAAGCTTAGGTCAGCGCATCAGGTCACGATCAATCTGAAGTGCGTTTCCGGGGCCGTCAAGGCGCGCCCGGTAGACCTGGACGTTCTCCAGCGTCCGCTGAACGTAATTGCGGGTTTCCGAAAAGGGGATCATTTCGATCCAGTCAACCGTTCGGTGAAGGTCGCCGCGCGGATCGCCGTTGTCCAATCGCCACGTGGTGACGCGGCCGGGACCGGCGTTGTAGCCGGCGATGGAATAAACGTATGATCCGTCGCTTCGCTTGAGGAGCGTACTCAGATACGCCGTGCCAAGCTGTATGTTGTACGCTGGGCGCCCCGTCAGGTCCTGCGGCGCGTACCCGACGCGGAGCGTCGACGCCACCTGCCGCGCCGTGTCCGGCATAAGCTGCATCAGTCCGCGTGCTCCCGCCCGGCTGACGGCGTCGGTGTTGAATGTGCTTTCCTGGCGGATGATGCCCAGAACCAGCGCCGGCTCGATGGATGGCGCGTGCGGCTGAGTAACAGGCGGGACCGGAACGAGCGGGTAGCCATCGGCGATCAGGGTGACCTGTTCGTTCACCGCTTTCTTCGCCACCGCGACCCGGAGCTCCGGCCGTCCCAGGTCCCGGGCGAGATCCGCGACGGCCTGCTTCCAGCCCGGTGATGTGTCTTCCGCCGCCAGGCTAGTGAGCCACGGCGTCAGCAGGTGTGGCTCGTCCCAGGCGGCGAGCATGCGGATGGCGCGGGTAAAGGGGTGCCCGGCGACCTGGCGACGCTGCTCGGACGTCGGCAACGGGGCGGGCGGGAGCCGAAGCGTGCGATCACCGGGCGCCAGCGCCAGCGCCGCCAGCTGGCCATAGAAGGTCGTCGGGTGTTCGGACGCCAACCGGTACCATCGGTCGCCTTCCGCCGCCCGGCCGGCGTCGTGGTTGGCGCGACCGGTCCAGTAGGCACCGCGCGCACGGCTGATCGGGTAGCTGACACCTTCATAGAGGTTGTGGAAATGGCCGGCGGCCACCTCAGGGCGACCGAGAAAGCGCAGCGCAATCCATCCGGCCAGCCACTCCGCATCGGCGAAATCCGCGCCTGATTCCAGGCCGTGCCGGGCGATGGCCTGATAGGCGGTCTCGGCATCACCGGCGGTGAGACCACGGCGGGCGAGGCGGGCGCGCAGATCCCACCACAACTCGGGCTGCGGTACGGGTCCGCGATAGTCGGCGAGGAGCGTCAGCGCGTCGGTGTCGTTATCCTCGGCCATAAGCCACTGCACGGTATCGTAAATGAGCGCCGGCGGCGGTGCCTCGTGCGTCGGCAGCAAAGCGTATGCCTGGTCCGGGGTCATTGTTCGAGTTTGCAGACCGATCCGCGCTTGGCCGATCGCTCGCGTGTCCGCCGGTACCCGGTCGAGCAGCGGGCGTGCCTGAGTGGTCTTCCCGGCCCACAACAGCGTGTCGAGACGGGCGGCGTGATCGTCCGTGCCGAGCAGGTTGCCGTGCGCGGCGAGCAGTGCGGATTCGTCTTTCGGCGACAGCGTCCGGTCGTCGCGCCATGTGGTGCGCACCAGCGCGGATCGGTCGGAATCGCGGCCGACGGCTTTGAGAGCCGCAGCATAGCGCAATCGCCCGGCGGTGGTCAGGGGCGGAAACGCATCGAACCAGTTGAGGACATCGCTGGTCCGGGCCGCATCGTCCAGCGATTCTTCGGCCCGCTGGCGAATGAGCGTCTGATTCGGCCAGGTTGGATGGGCGTGGACGAAGCGCGTAATCTCGGAGAACGACAATCCGCTGTCCTTCTCTCGCGCGGCGCGCCACAGAACAAGGTCACGCGCCAACGGGTCAGAGAGGCCGTGCGCCCGGTTTAGTGCGGCGAAACCGTTGCCCTGTGCGGCCGCCTGCAACGCGGCACGGGCAAGGCCCGCATCGCCATCCGGCACGAAAGTCGCCGCCGCCGGCGTGATACCCAACCCCATGCACAGGATGACCACCGGCAACAGGAACTGAACGTGAGTAGTAATGATGCAACGACGCACGCGCATCGGAGTTTCCCCCACAATCCGTGACTGTCCGAAACAGGACACCGCGCCCCGCGAAAAACGGTGCCCCAGCCGCGCGGCAATCCAACCCGTCCGCAGCGGACTCAAATTACCGTTCCGACGCCGCCGCCTGTTAGCATTCTTTGCAATGGCACGTTGAGCCGATATGGTCCGCCTCCGCCGCCGACGGCTGACGAGAAGGATGCTCAAATGTTTACCGGATCGATTGTGGCACTGATTACCCCGTTTCGAAATGGCGTTTTCGATGAGGGAGCTTATCGCGATCTAATCGCATGGCACCTTAAGGCGGGCACCAACGGCATTGTGCCCTGCGGTACGACCGGCGAGGCATCGACGTTGAGCCTTCAGGAGCACAAACGCGTCGTCGAGGTTTGTGTCGAGGCTGTTGACGGCCGTATACCGGTCATCGCCGGAACCGGCTCCAATTCGACCGAGGACGCCATCGCGCTAACCCGCCACGCCCGCGATTGCGGCGCCACTGCCGCGCTTGTGGTCACACCCTATTACAACAAGCCGACACAAGAAGGCCTTTACCAGCATTACAAGGCTATCCATGACGACGTCGGCCTGCCGATCGTCATCTACAACATTCCTGCGCGGTGCGTGATCGACATGACCGTAGAGACCATGACGCGTCTGTCCCGGCTGCCGAACATCGTCGGCGTCAAGGACGCGACCCAGGATCTCGCCCGGCCGATCCGGACCCGGCTCGCCATCGGCGCCGATTTCTGTCAGCTTTCCGGCGAGGATGGGACGGCGCTGCCGTTCCTGGCCGCCGGTGGTCACGGCTGCATTTCTGTGACCGCCAATGTCGCGCCGGAGTTGTGCGCGCAAATGCAGGCGGCATGGCAAGCCGGCGACGTTACGACGGCACTCGACATCAACGATCGTTTGATGCCGCTGCATACGGCGCTTTTCTGCGAGACGAACCCGGCGCCGGCCAAATACGCCTTGAGCGTCTTGGGAAAATGCGCGCCGGACGTGCGGCTTCCGTTGGTGACGCTCGCCGGGGCCAGTCAAACCCTTGTGCGGCAGGCGCTGGACGGCGTCGGCGTTCCGGCGTAACGAGCGGATGGCATCATCGTCCGACGCCTACCGGGTGGTTGCCCGCAACCGCCGAGCATCCCACGATTACGCCATCGAGGAAACGTTCGAGGCGGGAATTGCGCTGGCCGGTAGCGAGGTCAAGTCGCTGCGCCGCAATCAGGCGTCGATCATGGAATCGTACGTAACCGAGAAGGAGGGCGAACTGTTCTTGATCAACGGCTACATCGCGCCCTACGCTGCCGCCAAGGCGTTCGGTCACGAACCGCGCCGGACGCGAAAGCTGCTGATGCGCCGCCGCGAGATCGACCGGCTTCGCGGTGCCGTGCGTCGTGAGGGAATGACCCTCATCCCGCTTTCTCTCTACTTCAACACCCGCGGTATCGCGAAGCTGTCGGTTGGCCTGGCCAAAGGCAAGCGCAAGGCTGATGTGCGGCAAGCCATCAAGGAACGCGAGTGGAAACGGGACAAGGCCCGCCTGCTTCGTGGCCGCGGATAAGGCGACGCTATGTCTTGACACACGTCGGACGATGCCGTCGTCTCAGCGTTGACCATGGGATCAATCCTATTTGAACTCAGGCAATGTGCACAATGGAAAGCGGAATATGACTGAACAACTACTTCATCTGGTTTTTGGCGGCGAGGTCAAAGACCCACAGGGCGTCGACTTCGTTGATACCCAGTCTCTCGATGTCGTCGGAATTTTCCCCAGCTATCAGGCGGCCCTGGATGCGTGGCGCGGTGCCAGCCAGAGGTACGTCGACCATGCCACGATCAAGTACGTGATCGTTCACCTGCATCGTCTGCTCGAACCAACGATCGACTGACGGCGACAGGGTGTCACGCTTTCCACGACAGTGGACCGCAACGCGCGCACGTTGATCCTTCTTCATGAAATGGAATGAGCGGTTAAGCATAAATTAGCGTGCTGCCTAAACTATCAATAAAAGGGATTTCTTTGCAAAAATGCTTATATTTGCAATAATACATCTACTAGATCTGACCGTTTCCTGAATGAAACAAGGGCATCCTTGGCAAATATAGTCGTTTACCTACAAGCTTGTGTAGACGATGGCGCGTGATCGGCGCTCAATGGTCTAAGCAGCGTTTTTGATGTTCCGGCCGCGCAGATCTGGGCTTGACGCCCGGGGGCAAGCGGTGACGAGGACCACACACCATTGTGCGGCTTATGTCGCTCCCGCCTGTTCGCGACGCTCGGTCGACACAGGATCGCCGGCGCGCATCCATTGCACGCGATGTCACAACCAATCGGGGTCAACTCCATGGTCAAGCGGCGGGTTGTTGCGATTTTACCCTTATGGGTTATTTTTTGAAATTGATACGCCGTATTATGCTCGAAAAAGCCTATCCGGATGTTACAATCTCCGCGTGCGCACGGAAAAAAGTTTATCGAGCGAAAAAAGCTAGAATGCCATCGGTATAGTGCCGTGTCGATCCGATCTGGGGAATCTGTGAGAAACCACTTATATGCAAACTGTAGATGTTTTTTTAAACTCTGAAGGAGATTCTTCTGCGTCGATTAGCGCGCAAGGGTTGAAGGCGATGGCAGTGAGGCATAGCGGAACCGATTGTCCCGGCGCTGATCGCTTGCTTTCGACGAAGTCTTTGGTTACCAGTGCTTGGAGTGTTTGATGCAAAAATTATACAATGCGGTATGGCGTTCCGTTAGTATAGCTATTGGCATTACAGCCGTTATTCTGATCTCGATTGGCGCTGTAGCTGCGGTGTCGTTAACGCCGGCGGTGGAGCCGGTCGCCGAAGATAAAGCCGTTGAGGCGGTTACTCCGATGGCATCCGGATTTGTCTCCGTCAATGGCAAGGAAATCGTCGGTCCGAGTGGCGCTCCCTTGCTGTTGAGGGGCATTAGCCTTGGGCATTGGTTGTTGCCCGAAGGGTACATGATGCGTTTTTCGGGCGCCGAAAACCCGCGCGCCATCGCGATGATTTTCGAGCAGCTGGTGGGTGAATCGGCGGCACGCGATTTCTGGCGCCAATTTCGTCAGAATTATATTACGCGAGCCGATATTCGTTTCATTAAGGAGGTAGGTTTTAACTCGATTCGCGTGCCGTTCCATTACAATCTCTTCCTGTTGCCGACGGAGCCTCCCATTTTCGGCGGGCCAGGGTACGCGCTGCTGGATCAAGTTATCGGCTGGGCTCGCGAAGAAGGCCTTTACGTTATCCTTGATATGCACGCCGCGCCCGGTGGTCAGACCGGCGGGGTCGGCGATGACAGTTGGGGACACCCGTATCTGTATGATGACGAGCGCAGTCAGGAACTAACTTCCCAGCTTTGGATGGCCCTTGCCGCGCGCTATCGGGATGAACCAACCGTCCTCGGTTATGACCTGCTAAACGAGCCGATTGCTCATCATGTCGATATGGATCGGCTAAACCCTAAACTGGAACCGTTGTTCAAGCGCCTTGTTGCCGATATCCGGACGGTTGACGACAATCACATCATCATTCTGGAAGGTACACGATGGGCGACCAGTTTTTCCATCTTCGGCGAGCCGTTTGATGATAAGCTTGTCTACAGCTTTCATAAGTATTGGGTCGATCCGAACTACGACAATATTCGCGAGTTCGCCGAATTTAGAGATAAATATAACGTTCCCTTGTGGATGGGGGAGTCGGGTGAAGCGACGGATGAATGGATTCGTGACTGGCGTACGGTTCTCGAAGAAAACAACATCGGATGGGCCTTCTGGCCGTATAAAAGTATGGACACGGGACGGTCGGTTGTGGCGGTTACGAAAACCGAAAGCTGGGACGCTTTGGTTAACTACGCAAAGGAGCCGCTGGCAACCATTTCGAGAGCGGTCAGCCACCGGCCCCCGCAGAGCGTGATCGAACAAGCGTTATCCGAATACCTGGAAAACATCAAACTGGAGAATACCTCGATCAACCGTGGTTATTTAAAAGCCCTTGGTTTGAACCAGGAAATTGCAAGTGTGACAGCCGACGCGCCTAGCAAAGACGGCCAGCAGAATTAGGCCGTATTCGCCACATCGCCCTGGTGTGGGCAAGCTGCGACCATCATCGGTGTGTCCCTGAGCGTAACGTGTCAGGCGGGTGACGATCATCTGACTTAATAATGCCGGCGTGACAACGATCCGACGTCTGCGTTGGTGGCCGGCTCGACCTATTCGCTTTCCTGGTCTGTTATATAACTCATCTGTGATGATGACCCATTGTGACGGCTTTGCGTGGTTGGACCCCTCGAATAACCGGTGTTTATCGGGTTGAGGATAATGAGAAGGGTGGTTTGCTCGCCGTGAATTGCGCTGTCGCGTGTTCTTGCGGTTTTGTCGGTGTCGTCTTGTCGCTGTTTG
>Ga0209573_1001314_pt1 | contig 39889 bp, 38 predicted proteins | sample TNRBio252014_DNA_FD_185870 | JGI IMG/M metagenome (GOLD analysis project Ga0209573, IMG submission 185870) | Wastewater treatment Type I Accumulibacter community from EBPR Bioreactor in Madison, WI, USA - TNR Reactor_6/25/2014_ DNA (SPAdes)... | ecosystem: Engineered > Bioreactor > EBPR >...
GACGGCGATGCCGTTGCACAAGGAGGTGAACAGGTTCTTCAACGCGTTCATCGAGCGGATGTCGGTTTGGCCCAGCAGCGTGAGCGCAGCCAGTGTCACCATCCCCATCCCGGCGCCGAAAAATCCGCCGTACACGCCGACGAACGCCTGAAAGACGTAGCCGAAGATGCGGACGGATCGGCGCTCGTGGTGCAGGTCCGCGCGCTTCATCAGCAGCACCAGCCGCGGGCCGGCGGCGAACAGCACCGTCGCGATCAGCAGCAGCCACGGAATGCACGCGCGAAAACGGGCATCGCCCAGCCACAGCACCAGCCATGCGCCGGACGCCCCACCGAGCACGCCGACGATGAGGAAGGAGACCAGCAGGTGGCGGGTGCCGCGGAGGTGCCGGCGCATCGCGAGAAAAGCGGCGAAGCTGGACGGTGCCAGCGCCACCGTGTTCGAGGCGTTGGCCGCGACGGCCCCGAGGCCCGCCGCCATCATCGCCGGAAAAGTGAAGAAGGTCGCCCCGCCGGCGATGGCGTTGATGGCGCCGCCGAGGAAGCCGGCACCGACCAGGAGCGCCGTGGACTGCAGATCGATCATCGTTGCGTTGTTTATCCCGCTGCGGAGCCCTGGAGACGGATGGGCGCGTCACGTTAGCGGGGACTGAGCCGCGTGCAACGGTTTCGACGGTGAGCCCGCCGCGCAGCGACCGACGAGCCGCCGGAGAGAGCGTCAGCGCGCGGGCGGAAGTCATTCGCGGGACGATCGTGCCAGCATCCGAACCAGTTCACGGATCTCGGAACGGATCGTCGTGCTGCGCAAACGCTCGTAGGCGACGAGGAACCGCCGCGCCTCCTGGACGCGGGCGGCGGGCGCAGCGTGCGCGACCGGTTTCGGATGGGAGCAGGCTGGCGGCAGGTCGCCGTCGGTCGATGCCTGCCCGCCCGACTCTTCCGCGAAGAACCAGTCGACCGTCACCCCGAACAGCCCGGCCAGCCGGTACAGGTGTGACGGGGTGATCCGCGCCCGGCCGGACTCCAGGCGTTCGATCGCCCCGTCCGGCAGGCGCAGGACCAACTCCAACAGCCGCGGATCGAGGCCGAGCGCGCGGCGACGCAGGGCGAGGCGCAGCCGGACCCGATCGGCCGTGGGATCGGCGGGAAGTGGACAGGAAGAGTGGTCCGGCACGGCCTGTTCGGTCCTGGCAGCGAGGTCGCTCGGGGTTGCGAGCTCTGCATCCAGTATGCGGCGAGGCCGCGGCGCGCGCTGTGATCGGTCACGGTCGAGGAGCCCAGCCGCAACGCTCGCGGCTCGATCCGACGATCGGTGTTTTTGTTGGTTCGATGTGAAGCCGCGACGGGGACGGAGCTTGCTTCGGCTCGCGGTCGAGCAGCGCGGCCGTTCGGCTTTCGCCCTCGGGAAAAGCCCGGATCGCCTCGCCCGTCCCCTACCCTCCGGCCGCCTGCAGCAGCCGCGTGGCGGCGGTGTAGGGGTCGAGGGTTCGGGCCTGGGTGTCGTCGAGCAGGCGGTCGAGCAGTCCGCGGTTGCGGCGCAGCAGACGGTCGCGGACGATGTCTTCGGCGGCTTTGAGGATGCGCATCTCCAGGATGCGGCGGTAGCGCCCGGCCAACTCGCCGCTCTCCCGCAGGTGTACGCGGTGCGCGTCGATCGACGTCACCAGCGTCTCGATGCCGTCGCGCTTCTGCGCGCTGGTGGCGATCAGCGGCGTCTCCCATACGGAAGCGGTGTCACGGCCCAGGCTTCCCAGCCGCAGCATGGCGCGCAGGGTGGCGATCGTCTCCGAAGCCTCGGGCCGGTCGCACTTGCTGACCACGTGGATATCGGCGATCTCCAGCACGCCGGCCTTGATCGCCTGAATCTCGTCGCCCAGACCCGGCGCCGAGACGACGACGACACTGTGCGCCGCCTGGACGATGTCCACTTCGTCCTGGCCGACGCCGACGGTCTCGATGACGACGACGTCGAAGCCGGCGGCGTCGAGCACGTCCACCACGTCGAGCGTCGACCGGGACAGGCCGCCCAGCGCGCCGCGGGTGGCCATGCTGCGGATGAACACGCCGGGATCGCCGGAGAGATCGAGCATGCGGATTCGATCGCCGAGGATGGCGCCGCCGGTGAACGGGCTCGAGGGATCGATGGCGACGACTCCGACCGTCCGCCCGGTCGCTCGAAAGCGCTGCGCCAGGGCGCGCACCATGGTCGACTTGCCGCTGCCGGGAACGCCGGTCAGGCCGACGATATGCGCGCGGCCGGTGTGGCGGTGCAGCGCCGCCATCACCGGCTTCGCCTCCGCGGCCGAGGACTCGGCGATCGACATCATGCGGGCGATGGCCTTGCGCCGGCCGGCGAGCACCTCGTCCAGCAGCGCCTGCGACGCCGCATCGATCGCCGTCGCGGCTCCCGCGACCCCATCGACAGCCATCACCGCGACCATTCCCCTCTCCTCGCCCCTGTTCTCATGCCTGCGCGTCCAGATAGTCCGCCGCCAGCGCCACGTAGCGCGGCGCGAGCTTGGTCGTCGCCAGCTTGTCCGCGTCGCTCAGGTCGCGCAGCTTCTTCGCCGGCGAACCAGCCCACAGTTCGCCGCTGCGCACCCGCTTGCCCGGCGTGATCAGCGCCCCGGCCGCCACCATGCCGCCGCTCTCGACCAGGGCGTCATCCATGATCGTCGCCCGCATCCCGATGAAGGCGCCGTCTTCCAGCGTGCAGGCGTGCAACAGCGCCATGTGGCCGATGGTGATGTCCGAGCCGATGTACGTACCTTGGCCTTCCTTGGCGACGTGGATCACCGTTCCGTCCTGGATGTTGGTGCGTTCGCCGATTCGCACGACGTTCACGTCGCCGCGCACGACGCAGCCGAACCAGACGCTGGACTCCCGGCCGATCTCGACATCGCCGATCACCATCGCGCCCGGCGCGAGAAAAACCCGCTCGGCGATGCGCGGGAGGACGCCTCGGTACGGCAGAATAATGGCGGCCAACGCTCGGGTCCTCTTCAGGCCTGCAGCCAGTAGCGCAGCACGGCGCTGACGGCCCGCGGCCGCTCCATCGTCGAGAGGTGACCACAGTCCTCGATCACCACCAGCTTCGCGCGGGGAATCTTTTCAGCCATTTCGATGCTGTCGGCAAGCGGCGTGAGCCCGTCCTGGCGGCCGGCGAGGACCAGCGTCGGGCAGTGAATCAAGCCCAGGTCGTGCCGGCTGTCCGGCCGATTCATCAGCAGGCGCTGCTGGCGAAGGAACGCCTCACGGCCCACCCGCTCGGCCATCTGCAGGACGCTTCCGACCAGATCGGCGTCGTCCATACGGTCGGGATGAATCAATCTCGGCAGCAGCCGCGGCGTCACCCCCTTGAACTCGCCGAGGCGCGCCAGATCGATCAGATCCTGGCGAAACTTCATCTTCTCCGGTGTGTCCGGGCGCGCCGTGGTGTTCAGCAGCGCCAGCCGCGTCACCCGGTCCGGCGCCTGGCGGAGGATTTCGAAGGCGAGGTAGCCGCCCATCGACAGCCCGGCGAGCGCGAACTCGTCCGGCGCGTCGGCGAGGACCCTGCGCGCGGAGGCGCCCGCCTGATCCTCGATCGTCAGATCCAGGACCCGCATCTCCGCCACGTCGCTGAGCGTCTCCAGTTGATGGCGCCAGAGCGCCGCGTCGCACAGCAATCCCGGCAGCAGCAGCAGCGGCGTGAGCCCGGCCATCCGCGTGAATCCTTGTGTGGGGCCGACGCTTTACTTTATCAGGGCGCTGAGCTCGCGGAATTCCGGCGTACCGGCCTTCGCCAGCCACTCGAACACCGCCATTTCGGTGGTGACGACGTGGGCTCCCGCCTCGCGCATCCGCTGCATCGCCGCGGTGTGATTGCGCACGGTGCGCGAGGAACTGGCGTCCTCGACGACGAAGGTCTCGGTGCCGGCGTCGAGAAGGTCGAGCACGGTCTGCAGCACGCAGACATGTGCCTCCACCCCCGCCACCACCGCCTGCCGGCGGTCCAAATCGCGGAAGCGGCGCGCGAACCCCTCCTCGGCGACGCACGAGAAGTGCACCTTCTCCACCGTCTGGCCCTCCGCCACCAGGCCCGCCAGTTCCGGCACCGTCCGGCCGAGTCCGCGCGGGTACTGCTCGGAGACCAGGACCGGGACACCCAGCCGCTGCGCCGCCTTGATCAGAACCGCGGTGTTGGCCACCACCGCGTCCGGTGCGGTCATGTTCGGCAGCAGGCGCGCCTGAACGTCGACGACGAGTAGGCACGACGTGTCAGCGGACATCAGCATCGGCGCGAACTCCAACTGCGGGACCCCGATGAAGGTAGCGAGCCTGGCGGACGGAACCAAGCGCCGGGTGCCGTCGGCGTCGCCGCGGGCAGCACGAGTGTCATTCCCAGGGCACGGGAAGCGTTCATTCAAGGTTCATCGCAGCCGCCTGCGTCAGGCGCAGCAGTGCCATGCGACGCCTTGGCGACAGCGATTGATTGACTTGAGCGCTCGATTATCTATGATCCGCAGCATTCCGAAAGTAGCCCGCGACGTCGTTGCGCCGCGATTCGGCGGCGCCCTGGACCCGGACTTCATGACTTTCGCCGACCTGCAACTCAGCGAACTGGTACTGCGTGCCGTCACGGACGCGGGCTATACCCAGCCTACGCCTATTCAGGAGCAGGCCATTCCTGTCGTTCTGATGGGGCGCGACATCCTCGGTTGCGCCCAGACGGGCACCGGCAAGACCGCCTCGTTCACCCTGCCGATGATCGACATCCTCGCCGCGGGCCGGGCGAAAGCGCGAATGCCGCGCTCGCTGATCCTGGAGCCGACGCGCGAACTGGCGGCGCAGGTGGCCGAGAACTTCGACACCTACGGCAAGTATCACAAGCTCACCAAGGCGCTGATCATCGGCGGCGAATCGATGGCCGACCAGATCAAGGTGCTCGAGCGCGGCGCCGACGTGCTGATCGCCACGCCCGGCCGCCTGCTGGACGTGTTCGACCGCGGCCGGCTGCTGCTCAATGACGTGCGCATCCTGGTGATCGACGAGGCCGACCGGATGCTCGACATGGGCTTCATCCCCGACGTCGAGCGGATCGTCTCGCTGGTTTCGCGGCAGCGCCAAACCCTGCTGTTCTCCGCGACGATGCCGTCGGCCATCCGTAGGCTCGCCGACGCTTTCCTCAGCAATCCGAAGGAAATCACCGTCGCACCGCCGTCCACACCGGCCGAAACGGTGACGCAAGGGCTGGTGATCGTCTCGCACGGCGAAATCGGTGGCCTGAAGGAAAAGCGGGAAGCGTTGCGTCGGCTGATCGAGAGCGAGGACGTGCGCACGGCGCTGATTTTCTGCAATCGCAAGCGCGACGTGGGCGTCGTCCACCGCTCCTTGACGCGCCACGGCTACGACGTCGGGCTGCTGCACGGCGATCTGGCGCAGTCGCAGCGCACCGAGGTGCTGGATCGCTTCCGCGCCGGGGATCTGCGGCTCCTGGTCTGCAGCGATGTCGCCGCGCGGGGGCTCGACATCTCCGACATGAGCCACGTGTTCAATTTCGACGTGCCGACCAGCCCGGAAGATTACGTGCACCGGATCGGCCGTACGGGCCGTGCCGGCCGGTCGGGGCGCGCCTTCACCATCGCTGTCCCGGAAGACGGCAAGTATGTGGCGCTGATCGAGAAACTGATCGGCAAGGCGATCCCGCCGGTGATCATCGACGGCATGCCGGTCGCGGAACTGGAGGCCGAGGAGCGTGGTCGCCGGCGACGCAGCGGGCGCGGCGGTCGTGCCGACCAGGGCGAACGCGAGCACGGCTCGGGTGGGCAGGCACGTTCTCCCCGCTCCGGTCGATCTGCGGCGCGGCCGGCACCGGCGCCGGCGCCCGAGCCGGAGCAGCGTGCGGATCAGCCGGAGAGAAAACCGCTCCCGGATCGCGTCCCGACCGTGACGGAACGTCCCGCCGCCGCTCGCCCGGAGCAGCGAAAAGAGCAACGCTCCGAACATCGTACGGAGCGCCCTGAGCAGCGGCCGGAACAGGCGGCGCAACGATCGGCCAACGCGAACACCGGGAACCGTCGCTCGCGGCAAGCGCCGCGCCCCGCACGCGAAACCGAGAAGCCGGTGGTCGGCATGGGCGACCATGTCCCCGCCTTCATGCTCCGCGACGTCCCGCTGCTGCGCAAGAAGGCCTGAGCGCACCACCCGCCGACGACCGCGGATGGGCTTGGGCGCCGCGGAGAAGAAGCCAGAATGTCTAGCACCGTCAACTGGCGTCGCGGCTTCATTCGCATGTGGATTGCGCTATGCGCAAATCTGGATCGTTGCAGTTGCCATGCTCGCGTTGAATGAGAACTCACTGTGGTTTGACTGCAAACAGCTGTTGTCATTCACACTAGACGACAAGAATGAATGGGACGCGGTGGGTACGCCGCTCAAGCAAGACACCTACCTAACTGAGCGGGACGTGGGCGACTGTGAAGTCGGACAACGCAGGCAAATCGAATTCTTCCTTCTGCTGGGGTGCCACCGTTAACTATTTTGCTCGTCGCTGGCGTCGTCGTCTGGATCGCAAGAGGCTTCAGGAGCAACGCGCCGTGACGGCCGGCTCGGTCGCGGCAGCCCAGCAGTCCCATCGTTCGAGCCCTCCCGTCGATCCCGCGTTCCCGCAGCTACTCGTATGCGCCGATGCGCTGCATTGACGTACCAAGAAATGTCATAGACTTTCTTGGCCCAAGCGGGTTATAACGAGACAGTTGAATGTTGCGGCGCAACAAGTGGATCTCTATGTTCTAGAGTGTTACCGTCGCCAGCCTCTGCGGGCTCAGGCCCAAGAGCGCTGCCGGTGAACCGATTCGAGATTGCGGCGAGTGCGAAGGGTTGCCATTTGACGGTGGGGGTCGTCGTGCCGCAGCCCGCACGGCGCTTGGAGAAAGTAGGTAGACCAGATGAGCGACAGTGACGTGGGCATATCGCCGTTCGAACAGGAATGGCGGACATGTGTGACAGTGATCCAGGCGGCGGCGGAGATTCTGCGCGACCATGACATGGCCGACAGCGAGCGCGAGCGGTTCATCGATGCGATCATCGATGGCAACGGCCGCCTGACGCGCTCCTTCGGCTCGGTGTTCCAGATTTCGGAAAGCTGCAGCGCGAGCCGCGACGCCTGAGCGGTCGCCTTTGCGGCACGGGATGTTCTCTTGCGCGCCGTCGTGCTAAACGGCGGCGATGTTACGCTTCGAATCTCTGACATATCGCGTCGGTGCCCGCCTTCTCCTCGACGAGGCGCAGGCTGCGATCGACCCCGGCCATCGCGTCGGACTTGTCGGCCGTAACGGCACCGGCAAGACCACCCTGCTGCGGCTGATCTCGAAGGAGATCGAGCCGGACGGCGGGCGGATCGAGGTGCCCGCGCGCTGGCGTATCGGCATCACCCGCCAGGACGCGCCGGAGGGTGACGCCAGCCTGATCGACACCGTCCTCGCCGCCGACATCGAACTCTCTTCGCTGAACGCGGAAGCCGAGACGGCGCACGACCCGCACCGGATCGCCGAGATTCACGAGCGGCTGGCGGACAAGGACGCGCACAGCGCCGAAGCGCGGGCGGCGCGCATACTCGCGGGCCTCGGCTTCGACGACGACGCCCAGCGCCGGCCGTGCCGCGCGTTCTCGGGCGGTTGGCGGATGCGGGTGGCGCTGGCGGCGCTGCTGTTCACCGAGCCCGACCTCCTCCTGCTCGACGAGCCGACCAATCACCTCGATCTGGAGGCGACGGTCTGGCTGGAGGACTGGCTGCGCGGTTATCCCGGCACGTTGCTGCTGGTCAGCCACGATCGCGGCCTGCTCGATCGTGTCGTCCAGGAAATCCTCCACCTGGAGCATGGCAAGCTGACCCTCTACCGCGGCGGCTGGGAGCGCTTCGAGAACACCCGCCGGGCACGCATGGAAGCCAACGAGCGGATGCGGTCGCGCCAAGACGCCGAGCGGGCGCGCATCCAGGCGTTCGTCGACCGGTTCCGCTACAAGGCGTCGAAGGCGAAGCAGGCGCAGTCGCGCGTGCGAATGCTGGCGCGGATGCAGCCGATCGTCCAGTCGGCGGACGAAGCGGCCGTCAACTTCCAGTTCCCCGATCCGGACGAGTTGGCACCGCCGCTGATCAGCATGGACCGGGTGGATGTCGGTTACGACAATCGGCCGATTCTGCGTGGCCTGTCCCTGCGCCTGGACCCGGAAGATCGCATCGCGCTGCTGGGTGCCAACGGCAACGGCAAATCGACCTTCGTCAAGCTGCTGGCCGGGCGGCTGCAACCGCTCGCGGGCTCGATCGTCCGGCCCGGCAAACTGCGCGTCGGCTACTTCGCACAGCATCAGACCGACGAGTTGGACGTCACCGCCACGCCCCTGCTCGAGCTCGCGCGCCGCCGCCCGCGCGACCCGGAGGTCGCACTGCGCTCGCAACTCGGTCGCTTCGGCTTCTCACAGCAACGAGCGGAAACGCGCGTCGGCGTCCTGTCCGGCGGGGAGAAGGCGCGGCTGCTGTTCGCGCTGATGACGGCGGACAAGCCGCACATCCTGCTGCTGGACGAGCCGACCAATCACCTCGACGTGGCCTCGCGCCAGGCGCTGATCGAGGCGATCAACGACTTCGCTGGCGCCGTGGTGATCGTCAGCCACGATCCGCACGTCCTCGAACTGACGGTCGACCGGTTCTGGCTGGTCGGCGGCGGCGGCATCGAGACGTTCGCCGGCGACATGGACGACTACCGCGCCCTGCTCCTGAGCCGCATCGGTGGAACCCGTCGCGGCTCCGACGGCGACGACGGGCGGACGGCGGGCGACCGGCCCCGCGGCAACCGGAAGGAGCAGCGCCGCGGCGCCGCCGGCCGGCGTGATGCGCTGGCGCCGCTGCGCAAGCAGCTCACCGCCGCCGAGCGGGCGGTCGCCGCATTCGATGCCGAGAAGGTGCGGCTGATCGCGGCGATGGCTGATCCCGCCCTCTACAACGGCGACAGCGCGGCACTGGCGGAATTGACCAAACGGCTGGCCGCCGTCGAGGCCGAACTCGGCGGCGCCGAAAATACCTGGGCGGCACTGCAGGAAGACTGGGACCGGCAGACGGCGGGACTGTGACGACGGAGAAGACCCCGCCGCGGCGGCTTGCAAGCGTTGCGCGGTACCCTCATTGTCGAGTTGGCAGAAGGCGGGGCGGACGATGCACCGGATCTCGGTCGCCGCAGGCGACGTACTTTATCGCAAGGGCGATACCGCGGAGTACGCCTACCTGCTGCTGAGCGGCAATATCGCCATGGAGCGCGAGGGAACGGCCTTGGCGGCGGAGGTCGGCACGGTGATCGGCCTGTCCGCTCTGCTGCAACTGCCGTACGGAGCCACCGCGCGCGCCAGCGACCCGGTCGACGTGCTGGCGTTCACCCGGCGGGAGCTCCGCGGCCTGATCCGCTCGGATCCCGACCGGGCGCTGAAGATCATCGATGGAATGATCAATCTCATCGTCAAGATCAACCGGCTCGAGGGAAACACCGGAGATTGAGCAAGGTCGCCGCTCAGCCGGCGTTGCGGCGGCCCGCCGCGCCTTCCTCTTCCTCACTCTCGTAGCCGGTGGCGACGTTCGTCCAGCTCGTGCCGGTCTGCTGCTCGACGGTCCTGACCGCCGCTGACTCGGCACCCTCCCGGTCGGTGGCTCCGGTGATGTAGACGGTCTTGACCGGGACCTTGTGCGGCCGCCCATAGGAGTCCGTCTTCTCCTTGTGGAATGTCACCTTGACGGACTTGGAGCGTGGGATCGGGCCGCCCTCGAGGTCCGGTAGCGCGACGACACCGATCAGCCGATGCTCCTCATTGATGATGGGGAGCCTGCGCACCCCGCGCTCCAGCATGAGTTCCCGGGCATGCTCCACGTCGTCGTGACCGAAGCAGCAGACGACCTCCACCGACATGATCTCCTGCGCCACCGTGGTCGCTGGCTCGAGCCCTTCCGCGACGCAGCGAACGACGATGTCCCGGTCCGTCACCACACCCGCCAGCTTCTCGTCGCCGACGACCGGCATGAAGCCGATCCCAATCTCCCGCATCCGGCGAGCGACATGAATCAGCGGCGTATCCGGCCCGACGGACTCGACTTCGTGCACCAGAACTTCTCTGACCTGCATGCGACGCTCCGACACCTTGCATGATTGCTTACGGGCTCGCTTCGCGTTGACCCGTGCGCCATTAACCCGTCGCTGGCGAGGCGGTTCCGGGGAGTTGCCGAAAGAATGATCTACCGGGTCGCGAAGCCGGAACCTCACATTAGGCGAGCGGGTTGCTCGTCTCCGACCTGCGCCCTGTCGCGGTCTGCGGCGATGAGATACTCGACGTTGCCGTCGGCACCGGTGATGGGGCTCTCGGTCACGCCCAGCACCCGCCAACCCGGCTGCCCTGCGACGAAGGCGACGATTCGCGCGCAGACGGCGCTGCGCACCTCCGGATCACGGACGATGCCGCCCTTGCCGACGTGCTCACGCCCGGCTTCGAACTGCGGCTTGACCAGCGCCACGAGCCACGCGCCGGGCTTGGTGAGTGCCAGCGCCGCCGGCAGCGCGAGTTCGAGGCCGATGAAGCTCACGTCGCAGACGACGAGCTCAACCGGCTCCGGCACCTGCGCCATGCCGATCGCGCGGATATTGCTGCGCTCCAGCACGACGACGCGCGGGTCGGACCGCAGCTTCCACGCCAGTTGGCCGAACCCGACGTCGACCGCGTAGACGCGGGTGGCGCCCCGGGTCAGCAGCACGTCGGTGAAGCCGCCGGTGGAAGCGCCCACGTCCAGGCAGACAAGGTCGGCCGGGTCGATGGCGAACCGGTCGAGCGCATGCGCCAACTTGACGCCGCCGCGCGATACCCAGGGGTGCTCGCGGCCGCGGACCTCGATCGGGGTGTCGGGCGGAAGGGTCGTGCCGGGCTTGTCGATCCGGCGTTCGCAGCTGAAGACCAGTCCGGCCATCACCAGCGCCTGCGCCCGGCTCCGGCTCTCCGCCAGCCCGCGCTCGACGAGAAGCTGGTCGATGCGGGTGCGCTTGGTCATTGGGGGCGCAGATCGGTCTGGCACCGCCCCTCACCCGCTCGCTTCGCTCGCACCCTCTCCCGCGAGGGGTGGGGCCCGGCGCGAAGCGCTGAGAGGGTGAGGACTGCGCCGCGCCCGCCCGTGACCGCTCAGGCCCGCGCCGCTTCCGCCGCTTCCTTCGTGCGGCCGAGCGCATTCAGCGCGGTGGCGACGATCTGCCGAGCGTTGAGGCCGGCGAAGTCGTACTGCAGCTCCGGCTTGTCCTGATCGATGTAGACGTCCGGCAGGGTCATCGGCCGGAACTTCAGGCCGTTGTCCAGCAGCCCGTCCAGCGCCATGAACTGCATGACGTGCGCGGCGAACCCGCCAGCCGCGCCCTCTTCGAGCGTGATCAGCACCGGGTGTTCGTGCGCCAGCCGGCGGATCAGGTCGGTGTCCAGCGGCTTGGCGAAGCGGGCGTCGGCGATCGTCGTCGACAGGCCGCGCGCCGCCAGTTCCTCGGCGGCCTTCATTGCCTCCTTGAGGCGGGTGCCGAGGTTGAGGATGGCGATCGAGGTCCCTTCCCGCAGTACACGGCCCTTGCCGATCGGCAGCACCTGGCCGCGCGTCGGCATGTCGACGCCCATGCCCTCGCCGCGCGGATAGCGCACGGCGGACGGGCGGTCGTCGATGGCCGCACAGGTGGCGATCATGTGCATCAGATCCGCCTCGTCCGCGGCGCCCATCACGACGATGTCGGGCAGGCAGAGCAGATACGGAAGGTCGAAGGCACCGGCGTGCGTCGCCCCGTCCGCGCCGACGAGACCGGCGCGGTCCATGGCGAAGCGCACCGGCAGCCGCTGCAGCGACACGTCGTGCACGAGCTGATCGTAGGCGCGCTGCAGGAAGGTCGAATAGATGGCGCAGAACGGCTTGTAGCCCTCCGCGGCGAGGCCGGCGGCGAACGTCACCGCGTGCTGCTCGGCGATGCCGACGTCGAAGCAGCGCTCCGGGAACCGGCGTGCGAACTTGTCGAGCCCCGTGCCGGCCGGCATCGCCGCGGTGATGGCGACGATCTTGTCGTCGTGCTCGGCCTCGGCGATCAGCGCCCGGGCGAACGTGTCGGTGTAGCTGGGCGCGTTCGCCTTGACCTTCACCTGCTCGCCGGTGACGACGTCGAAGCGGCCGACGCCGTGGTACTTGTCGGCGGACTTCTCGGCGGGCGAGTAGCCGTGCCCCTTCTTGGTGACGACGTGCACCAGCACCGGGCCGGGCTGGCGATCGTCGCGCAGGTTCTTCAGCACCGGCAGCAGGTGCTCGAAATTGTGGCCGTCGATCGGGCCGATGTAGAAAAAGCCCATCTCCTCGAACAGCGTGCCGCCGGTGACGAGGCCGCGGGCATACTCTTCGACCTTGTGCGCCGCCTTTTCCAGGCCCCGCGGGAACTTCTTGGCGACGTCCGCCAGCACGTGCCGCAGCGAGCGATACGGCTTGGACGAGATCAGCCGGGACAGATACGCGCTCATGGCGCCGACCGGCGGGGCGATCGACATGTCGTTGTCATTGAGGATGACGATCAGCCGGGACTGCATCGAGCCGGCGTTGTTCATCGCCTCATAGGCCATGCCGGCGCTCATCGCGCCATCGCCGATCACGGCGATGACGTTGTTCTCGTCGCCGCGATAGTCACGGGCGACCGCCATGCCGAGTGCCGCCGAGATCGAGGTCGAGGTGTGCGCCGCGCCGAACGGATCGTACTCGCTCTCCGAACGCTTGGTGAAGCCGGAGAGGCCTCCCCCCTGGCGCAGGGTCAGCATCTGGCTCCGCCGGCCAGTGAGGATCTTGTGCGGATAGGCCTGGTGGCCTACGTCCCAGATCAGCTTGTCCCGCGGCGTGTCGAACACGTAGTGCAGTGCCACCGTCAGCTCGATCACCCCCAGGCTGGCGCCGAGATGGCCGCCGGTGATCGAGACGATGCGGATCGTCTCCTGTCGCAGTTCGTGCGCGAGCTGCACCAGCTGCTCCTCGGAGAGCTTACGCAGGTCGCTCGGATCGTCGACGAGATCGAGCAAGGTGGTCGGGGCTGCGTTCTTCAAGGCTGGTCTCCTGATCTGGCTCTCGAGCATCGTGCCGGAGCCGTCGATTCGCTCCCGCTCAATGCCGCCGGTGAACAACGAACGAAGCCAACGCACGCAGCGGCTCCGCCGTGTCGGGAAACATCTCCAGGTGCTGAACGGCCTGTCGCGCCAGCATGTCCGATTGCGCGCGCGCCCGTTCGATACCGAGCACCGAGACGAAGGTCGCCTTGCCGGCACTCTGGTCCTTGTGCGTCCGCTTGCCCACCTCCTCGTCGCTGCCCTCGACATCGAGCAGGTCGTCGACGATCTGGAAGGCGAGGCCCAGGTCGTGAGCATAGGCGCGCAGGGCGTGCCGGGCGCTGTCGCTGGCCTTGCCGAGAAGTGCGCCCGCCTCGCACGAAAATGCAATCAACGCGCCGGTCTTCATCCGCTGCATCCGCGTGATCTCGGCGATCTGCAGCGGTGCTTCGGCGGCCAGCAGGTCGAGCATCTGTCCGCCGACCATGCCGTCCGCGCCCGCCGCCCGCGCCAATTCAACCACTAGGTCGCTGCGCACCCGCGGATCGGTATGCGTCGCCGGGTCGCCGATGACCTCGAACGCGCGCGCCAGCAGTGCGTCGCCAGCCAGGATCGCCGTCGCCTCGTCGAACTTCACGTGGCAGGTCGGCAGGCCGCGCCGCAGATCGTCGTTGTCCATCGCCGGCAGGTCGTCGTGAATCAGTGAATAGCAATGCACCATCTCGATCGCTGCGGCCACACGCAACGCAAAAGGCTTGGAGACGCCGAACAGAGCCGAGCTCGCCGTCACCAGAAACGGACGGATGCGTTTTCCGCCAGACAGAGTGGAGTACCGGACCGCGTCCATCAGCCGCGATTCGGCGTCGCGCCTCGGGGGCAGGAGCTGCTCGAGGACGGAATCGACCTCGCGCGCATTCTCCGCCAGCGCCGCCTTGATGTTCGACATGGGCGCGCTCAGTCGAAACCGATCGGCTCCGCCGCGACGGTGCCGCTGCGTCCGACGACGATGCGCTCCACCCGCGACTGCGCCTCTTGTAGCTTCGCATCACAATGGCGCTGCAATGCCACACCCCGTTCGTAGGCGGCGATCGCCTCCTCGAGCTTGCCGCTCCCCTCCTCCAGGCGCCGGACGATCGTTTCCAACTCGGCGAGCGCGTCCTCGAAGCACATCCGGGAAGTATCTTCTTTTTCGTTTCCGTTCATCGCGTTCCCCTGGACGCCCGGCCTCGCGCGGCCCCCAGCGCGACCGCGGAACCCACTCCGAACTCTCCTGCGGCAACATCGCCGTTCAATTCTTTTCGCGGCTTTCGTCCGGCCATGCAAGCAGGATCCCGTTCGATATCCGTCCGTTAGCGGCGGCGGTTGCGGAACTGTCGCCTAAATGCGACGGCTTCCGACCGGGGCACGAACGGCATTTAAGTCAAAAACGTAACACATCCAGACGGAAAGCACCGGGGTCCCGACGCACCGCCGACCCCTCGCCGTCAGTGCCCCATCATCGCGCGGACATGCACCGCCGCGCTCTCGCCCAGCGCCTGCAGATCGTAGCCGCCTTCCAGCGTGGAGACGACCCGGCCGCGGCAGCAGGTCTCCGCGACCTCCAGCAACTCGCGGGTCACCCAGGCGAAATCCGCTGTCTTCAGGCGAATTTGCGCCAGCGGATCACGGACGTGCGCGTCGAACCCGGCCGAGATCAACATCAGGTCCGGGTGGAAGTTGCGCAACGCCGGCAGAATCCGCTCGACGTAACCGCGGCGGAATTCCTCCGAGCCGGTCCCCGGCTTCAGCGGCACGTTGACGATGTTGTTGAATACCCCCGTCTCGTGCTCCATCCCGGTGCCGGGGTAGCACGGCCACTGGTGGCTGGAGGCGTAGAACAGGTCGCGATAGCGGTAGACGTGATTCTGCGTGCCGTTGCCGTGGTGCACGTCGAAATCGATGACGGCGACCCGCTCCATGCCATGCACCGCGCGGGCGTGCTCGGCGGCGACCGCGACGTTGTTGAACAGGCAGAACCCCATCGCCGCCGAGGCTTCGGCATGATGGCCGGGCGGCCGGACGGCACAGAACGCGTTGCGCGCCTCGCCGTTGGCGACCGCATCGACGGCGGCGCACAGCCCGCCCACCGCGCGTAGCGCCGCCTCGCCCGAGAACGGATTGATCGCCGTGTCCGGATCGAGTTGGACATGGCCGTGGCTGGGGACGTTCTCGAACACCGTTTCGACGTAGAACGGCGCGTGCACGCGCTCGATCTGCCGCAGCGTCGCCCGGGGTGCGACGTGGCGCTGCAGGAAGGTGAACTCCTCCGTCTCCAGCGCCGCCATCACCGCCCGCAGCCGCGCCGGCGCCTCGGGATGCCAATCCCCCATGTCGTGCTCGAGGCACACAGGATGCGTATAAAGCAAAGTGGTCATCAACGGCCGACTGGTTTCAGCTTGGACGCGTTCTTTTCTTCCCGGAGGCGATAGTGGTGCGTCGCCGTCCGTTTTGCCACCACGAAATGCACCCCGTGCACCTTCGATATAATACCGCATGTGCGAACACGCCGGACATCCGGCCGCGGCCCGGCGATCGGACCCCTCACCCGCCCTTGCGAATGACGATCGCGTAGACGCCTTCCGTCTCTTCGCACGAGACGAGCGTATGCCGTGCGGAGCGGCAGAAGGCGGCGAAATCCGCCGGCGCCGCGGCATCGGTCGCGAGGACGCACACTTCCGCGCCGTCGCTCATCCCGCGCAGCGTCTTGTTCGCCCGCAGCACCGGCAAGGGGCACTGCAAGCCCTTGAGGTCGAGGGTCGTCATCGTCGCACGGCACCGCTCTCTGTGTCTCCCACACGAAGTATCAATCAATCCAGGTCGAGGGCCAATCCCCACCGGCCGATCGGCGATGGCCGCCTCGTCCGCGAACGAAAAACGCTTGTCGGCGCAGCCATGCCTTGGCTACAATGTTTAATCGATAAGAGCGACAAAGAGCGCTCAGGTCCGTGACGAAAACGCGCGGGCCGCGGGGAATCTTCGTACGTACTGGATACGGTGAGCGTCCGTGAACGTGGAATCGTTGGACTCGAGCGCCAGGCGTGCGAGCGCCCTGCTCAAAGCTATGGGAAACCCGCACCGGCTGATGATCCTGTGTCAGCTGATCGGCGGCGAGCGATCGGTGGGAGAACTGGAGCGAATCGTCGGCCTCAGTCAGTCGGCGCTCTCGCAGCACTTGGCGCGCCTGCGGCGGGACAGCTTGGTACAGACCCGCAGGGTCGCGCAGACCATCTTCTATTCCCTCGCCGGCCATGAGGCGTCGACCGTCCTGTCGACCCTCTACCAGCTCTACTGCTGCGAGAGCGTGAGTGGGAGCGGCGCCGAGGCGTATGGCCCGCTGGACGCTTTGTCGCAGCTCGAAGCCCGCTGACATAGGCGGGCCCGCCCGCTCGACCGTTCGCACGCTCAGCAACCCGCCCGCTCAGCAATCCGGCGGCGGCAACAGTTCGACTTCCTTGATGCGAACGTCGAGGGAGAACGCGTCGAACTGCTGAAGGATGTGATCGGCGATCCCGTCGGACCGATACTGCGCCGACATCTCGAACTCCGGCTCGGCCTCGATCGCGCCCATCGAGAAGAACGCCATGCGCATCCACCAGGCCGGGCGAACGGGAAGCTTCAGCGCCGAAGCCATCGCCTCGGCGGTCCCGGACGACAGCGGGCCGAACAGGGCGTTGACCAGATAGGGGTTCTCCAGACTCGCCCCGTCGAAGACGACCCGGCCGAACGCGTGGCGGCCACTCTCCGCCGCCGCCACCACCTCACGGAGATGCTCGGTCGGAAACAGCGTGCCGGCCGGCAGCGCGATCCTGGTCTCCGGCGTCGCGAGGCGGGCGGTGCCGGCACCACCCCGCCCATGCAGGCTGGCGGAGCCATCGAGCTTCTCGATGATCTTTCCGTCCTGCTCGTAACGGGTGTGGAAGCGAAAACTGAGGCCGTCCTTGGCTTCCCAGCTGGCGAACGACCACAGCGTGTCGGCCTCGGTGTCGTTGTCGTAGAGCAGGCGCAGGAAGGTCCGGTTCTCCACGGTCCAGCCGTCGCACACGCGGGCGAAGCGGTAGACCATCACCCCGTTGGCCGAGACCACGTCGGAATTGCGCCGCGCCTTGTCCAGCACCATGCGATAGACGGCACGATGCGGCTGCAGATCGACGGCGGACGCGACGCCCGGGTCCGTGGCGATCGACAGAGCCGCAATGAATAGGAAAAAGCCGCGCCGCATCACCACGCCTGGTCCCCGCGCGGGGCGCGCAGGCTTGACCGGGCGGACATTACGCCGCGGCCCGCGCCTGTGTCTACGGCTCCGCACTCCGGGGGCGAAGCGAGACTCCTCGGCATCCATTCACCTGTCGCGCGCAAGCACTTCGACCTTTTGCGCTTTGCACAAAAAGGGTTTTCGGTGTATCTCCTGCGCGCAACAAAAGGCTTGGAGGCCGAATGGACGGCGGGATGGAAGCCAAGGTCGTCGAGCAATCCAGCGCGCTGGACCAGCCGAGCTTGCCGGAGTATTTGGTCAAGACCTACACGTGGGCGTATCTGACGCCGACGAGTATCTTCCTTTTGGATAACCCGGCGGTGATGACCGCGATCCTGTGGGGCAACCTCCCCCGGCTGATCCGCGCCGCCTGTGTCGAGTTCGAACCCGGGCAGCGCGTTCTGCAGGCCGCCAGCGCCTACGGCAACCTCTCGCCGGAACTCGCGGCGCAGGTCGGGCCCGAGGGCCGGCTGGACGTGATCGACATCGCACCGCTGCAGGTGGCGCACGTGCAGCGCAAGCTGGCGGCATTCCCGCAGGCGCGCGCCCGCGTCGCCGACGCCGCCGCCCCGGGGGGCGGGCTGTTCGACGGCGTCTGCTGCTTCTTCCTGCTGCACGAAATCCCCGACGACAAGAAGCGCGCGGTGGTCGACGCCCTGCTGGCTTCGGTCGCACCGGGCGGCAAAGTGGTGTTCGTCGATTATCATCGGGTGCGGCCGTGGCACCCGCTGCGCGCACCGATGAGCCTGGTGTTCAAGCTGCTCGAGCCGTTCGCCTACGGCTTGGTGAACCGGGAAGTGTCCGCCTTCGCCGCGGCGCGCGACCAGTACACCTGGAGCAAGGAAACCTATTTCGGCGGCCTGTACCAAAAGGTCGTCGCGGTCAGGAAGTGACGCGGGCATCGTCGCCGGCCGGGTATCCTGATCGACGCAGGACACAGGGTGGGACAGCGACCATGAGCGACGACAATGCGTGACGGCGACGCAGGCCCGCCCCCCGCGCAGCGCAACGTTCTCGGCGAGAGCCTGGCCGAGTGCTGCACGCGGCCGATGACCGGCTTCTATCGTACCGGTAGCTGCCACACCAGCCCGGCCGACACAGGCGCGCACACCGTCTGCGTCCAGGTCACCGCCGAGTTCCTCGCCTTCAGCAAACAGCGCGGCAACGACCTCTCGACGCCGATGCCGGACTTCGGCTTCCCCGGCCTGAAGCCCGGCGACCGCTGGTGCCTGTGCGCCGAACGCTGGCGCGAAGCCCTGGCCGCCGGCAAAGCCCCCCGCGTCGTCCTCGCCGCCACCCACGAACGCACGCTGGAGTATGTCTCGCTCGACGAGCTGAAGCGGTATGCGCTCGACTTGAGCTGAGGGAGGCCAAGTGTAGCAATTCGCCAATTACGGACCTACGGCGCCCCGTTCCGGGCGTTGCCTTCGGAGGGGACCGAGCCTCGAAAATTCGTCCCGAATATGACTCTGATGACCCGATTTGACCTGTCGCTGGGCCAGTCGGCAGGTGTGCAATCCAAACGAATCGTCCATCCCAGGTCAGTCTTTAAACGATTGACGGGCCATAGATTCAGGAAATACCCTCCTGGGTAGCAAATGTGAAGTGGGGGTAAGAAACATGAAGTTCGCTCTTACCGCGCTGATGTTGTTATTGGCCGCCCGTCCCGCGAGCGCCAATGACAAATGCGATGGCCTCGCGCCAACAAATGCGCAAGATGTTACCAATGAGTTCAAGGGAAAGATTGAGGGCAAAATAAACGGCATTATCAGCCGGCTTGCTGGAGGCACTGGTAGTATAGATGGGGAATATCGCAATTTAGTGACAGACGAGTTAAAACACTATCCGAACGCCGATAAAGTTTATGTGTGGCAACGACTCATATACCTCGCATGCATCAGACCAGATGTGAAAATCGACGTAAATCATTTGTTTGAACTGTACTTAAAGGGGCCGAGCCAGGCAGCTGGATTACCAAGAGCGTCACCACGAAACGGGCGTACTAATCAACCACCTCCCCAGCAAACACCCACGCACACTCAAACTAACACTACGACAATTTTCGGGAGTAATAACAACCAAACTACGATAATTGACGGCAGCAGGAATACTGTCACAAATAGCACATCCGAAAAACAGTAATTTGAGTAGCCGCAGATGTACAAAACCCTTAATCTAGTTTTCATCGCTTTTGCTATTTGTGGGTGTACTACCGGCCCGATCCCGGAAGGTAACGGTACTACAGACAATATCCGTCTCGTGGGCACCGACACGCTAATTGTTGGAGACTGCAACGTCGTTCTCCACATGACAAATAGCAACAATAACAACATAAGCAACTCTCCGTCATGTGAAAATAAGAGAAAAAAGACAGCGATAGATAACGAGTATTGTGAAAGACAGTCTCGAATAGGATATATGTACGCCTATCCTGGAGGCATTTTGACTCTCCCTCTTTTCCCATTTTTCGCACTGGCTAACTATATAAGTAAGGAATCTGCTGAAATTGAAGCTGGAGAAGTCTATACGAGATGCATGGAAGCGCGAGGGCACATTATGAATGGATACGGAGCGCATACGTTCGAAAATGGAAATACATATAAAGGATATTGGAAGAACGGCGTTTTCAATGGCCAGGGTATTTTCCGTTGGAAAGACGGCGGAAGTTACGATGGAGAATGGAAGGATGGAAAAAAAAACGGAAATGGATTCGATATATATGATGACGGAAGTACGTATAAAGGCGAATTTGAAAATGGTGTGAGTAATGGATACGGCGTACGGACTTGGCCAGACGGCGATCGTTTCGAAGGGATCTTTCGTGACGATAGGCCAAATGGGCGTGGGGTCTTTACTACGTCCGATGGTGGACGCTATGAAGGCAATTGGTCAAATGGATGTTTTAAAGATGGGGACAGATGGGCCGCCGTAAACCAAAATGAAGCGAATTGTAAAAGCGCATTGTAGTTGATCTCGCTTTGGCTGATAGCCCGCGTAGCCCGGGTAATTTTGTAGGGCGGGTTCAAAGCGAAGCGCAACCCGCCGCATGCAGTTGGTCGCACCGGCACATCGGGCAGCTCACGCTTCGCTTCAGACCCGCCCCACTTCCGTCGCGGCCCGCATCATAGCCGATGCGGCGTCGGCCGCGGACAAGCCGTCACTCCTGGGGCGAGTCCGAGGAACATCAGACACCGATCCTCCAACCGGGCGCCGCGGATCGATCGCAATCCCGGGCGACCGCGTGGAGTCCGGCGTTGACGGGCGGCGGGAGCTCCAGTATGTTCTTGTTTTGTACGCCACCGCGGTCGCGAGGTTCTGGGGGAGCGCGCGCCGTTTGACGACGTTTGACGACACATCGGTGCCGCTTCTGCCGAAGTTGCTGAATTCTCAATGCCTTGGCGGAGAAAACCGGCACGAAACCAGCCTCGAACCCGTCGAGAAACCGACGACATCGGCATGGATCCGTCAGGCGGCTACTTCGTGGGCTTCGGGCAGCGGTGTCGGACCGTTTCAGGATCGCTGGTCACGTCGTTCAGGGTTTTCTGATCGCCGGAGAGGCGGAAGTGGCTGAGGGAGAGCCAGCGTTCGCCCTCGCCGGACAGCTCGGCGATCAGCGCGAGTTCGCTTTCGCCTTGCGTGACCACCGCCTTGATCGCGCCCCGGCTCTCGTAGAAGCTTATCTGCCCGGCGCCGATCGTCAGCCGCGAGTCGTCGCCGACCGCGCCGCACGTCTTCAGGCTACCCGCCCATTCGCCCTGAAACCGGGCGGGAACCGTCGCCTGCAGCTCCGACGCCGACGCGGCGCCGCCGCCCAGGGCCAAGGCCGCGGCCACTCCGATCCGTGCCACCGAATAGATCATCCGCCTCCCTCCCCCATCACCCGACCTCCCTCCGGGAAAAGCCGATCTCTCTCGCTCACGCCGCCGGCAGATCGCGCGGGCGGATGAACGTGGCCAGCCTGCCGGTCGAAGGCGCCAAGTCGGCCCAGCGCAGCAGGTCGGCCTCGATCACTGCGAGGGCCGCCGTCGGGTACTTGGCGGTCAGCCGCCGGCGGGCGGCCTGATCGCCGCCGGCGTCGTCGGTCAGCAACAGCGCGAGCTGTTCCAGGCCGGGGTTGTGGCCGATCAGCATGACCGACGCCAGGCTGTCGTTGAGCCGGCGAAGGCGGCGCAGCAGCGTCGGCGCCTCGGCGAGGTAGAGGCCTTTTTCGAAGCGCGCCGGCAAGGCCGCACCCGCCGCCGACTGCACCGCCTCCAGCGTCTCGCGCGTCCGCTTCGCCGAGGAACAGAGGACCTGGTCGGGAACGATCCCGGCCTGAGCGAGATGCAGGCCCACCGCCATCGCCGCCGCCCGGCCGCGCTTGCCGAGCGGGCGCTCGAGGTCGTCGAGCAACTCGTCCTTCCAGCTCGACTTGGCGTGCCGTAGCAGATAGACGGTCTTCATCGTAGCACTCGCCGCCGGCCTTGCGCCGCCGTCACTTCGGGCCGCGCCTTGCGAACGCCCGCGGCTTGACCTTTCGCAGGCGCCGCGCCCGCTCCGATCGCAGCCGCGACGCCTCGATCAGGATCTCCTGGCACGGCCGGCCACGCGAGCCGCCGCGCGGACGGCGCTGCACGTAGCTGCCGTCCGGCTGCATATCCCAGACGCTGCGGTGGTCGCCGGACTGGGTCTCGAACACCGCGTGCAGCTCCTTGCGCAGGCTGGGGTTTTCGATCGGCGCCAGGATCTCGACGCGGCCTTCCAGGTTGCGGGACATCGCGTCGGCAGAGCCGATGTAATACTCCTCCTCGCCGCCGTTGCGGAAATAGTAGATCCGCGCGTGCTCCAGGAAGCGGCCGACGACGCTGATCACCGTGATCGTCTCGGAAATGCCCGGCAGCCCGGGGCGCAGCCGGCAGGTGTCGCGGACGATCAGTTCCACCTTCACGCCGGCCTGGCCCGCCCGGTAGAGCGCCTCGACGATGTCCGCATCCTCCAGCGCGTTGACCTTGAAGCGGATCAGGCCGGGGGATTCGGCCGAGTGCCCGGCGATCTCCCGGTCGATCTTCGCCAGCAGCATCTTCTTCATCAGATGCGGCGCGGCCAGGATCTTGCGGTAGCTGTGCGCCGGCCGGCAGCCGGTGGTGAGGTAGTTGAACAACTCCGTCAGGTCGAGGCCGATATCCTTGTCGCAGGTGAGCAGGCCCAGGTCGCAGTAGAGGCGCGCCGTGCCTGCGTGGTAATTGCCGGTGCCGATGTGCGCGTAGCGGCGCAGGCCGTTGTAATCGCGGCGCACCACCAGGATCGCCTTGGCGTGCGTCTTCAGGCCGAGCACGCCGTAGGTGACGTGGATGCCGGCCTCCTCCAGCCGGCTGGCCCAGCGCAGGTTGGCCGCCTCGTCGAACCGGGCCTTCAGCTCGACGTTGACCGCCACCTGCTTGCCGTTCTCGGCGGCGTCGATCAGGTAGTCGATGATCATCGTCGATTCCGAGGTGCGGTAGAGCGTCATCTTGATGGCGAGCACCTTCGGGTCCGCCGCCGCCTCGCGGACGAACCGGACCACCGACGTGGCGAACGATTCGTACGGGTGGTGCAGCAGGATCGGGCCGTTCTCGCGAATGATGTGGAAGATGTTGTCGACGTCCATCAGCTTGACGTTGTCGATCGGCTGGTGGCTGCGATCGTGCAACTCCGGCAAATCGAGGCGCACCAGATCCCACAGGTCGCGCATGCCCATCATCACGTCGGTCTCGTAGACGTCCAGATCCTCGTCGAGGCCGAGCTCCGCCGCCAGCATGCCGCGGTGGTTGGCGCTGATCGTCCGCTCCACCTCGAGGCGGACGATCGGCGCGAACCTTCGGTCGCGCAGCTCCGCCTCGATCATCTGCACCAGATCGTCCGCCTGCTCCCCGCCGCGCTCGGTGTTGGCGTTGCGCGTCACGCGGAACAGCTCGACCGCGGCCACGTCCATGCCGGGGAACAGGTCGGCGAGGCAGTTCGCCATCAGGTCCTCGAGCAGCACGAAGCTGTCGTCGGCGCCGACCTTGAGGAAGCGCGGCACGCCGCTGCCGACCGGCACCTTGACGCGGGCCATCGTCAATTGTCGCTCATGCGGGAAGCGGAGCGTCACCAGCAGATTGAGCGAGAGGTTGGAGATGAAGGGGAACGGGTGCGCCGGGTCCATCGCCAGCGGCGTCACCAGCGGGAAGATGTTCTCATGGTAGAAGGCGCGAATCGTCGCCTGCTCGTCCGCAGACAAATCGACGAACTGGACGATGCGGATCTTCTGTTTGCGCAGGTCCGACAGCAGCGACTGGAAAACGTCGCGCTGCTGTCGGCGGAACTCGGCCATGACGATCCGCAGTTCGGCCAACTGCTGGCCCGGAGTCCGGCCGTCGACGCTGAGCTTGTGCACGCCGGCGCCGATCTGCTGCTTCAGGCCGCCGATCCGCTTCATGAAGAACTCGTCCATGTTGCCGGCGGCGATCGCCAGAAACTTGACACGCTCCAGCAGCGCCGTGCGCTTGTCCCGCGCTTCGTTCAGCACACGGAAATTGAACTGCAGCCAGGTGAGCTCGCGATTGAGGTAGAGTTCCGGGGCGCGCAGATTGACCGGGCCGTCGGGCTTGGCGTCACCGGAGGCGGCGGCAGCGGCGGCCCCGGTGGTCTCGGGCGCACTGCTGTCCATCCCACGCTCTTCGTCGGTGAGTTCGGTCGCGACGGCGACGAACGCCTGCAGACCCTCGTCCTCGGCCACCTCGGCTCGTCCTGGCAGTTCGATCATCCGGTTTTCTCCAGTTTTTCCTGTCGCAGCGCTTTCGCCCCGGCGGCCTCGGCACGTTCGATCCCACCGGCCAGCCGCTCGCAGACGGTGCCGAGCACCTTGATGCGGGCGAAGCGCTTGTCGTTCGCTTCCACCAGCGTCCAAGGCGCGAACATCGTCGACGTGTGTTCGACCATGTCGTCCACCGCGGTTTCGTAGGCGTCCCACTTCTCGCGATTGCGCCAGTCCTCGTCGGTCAGCTTCCAGCGCTTGTAGGCGGTCCCTTCACGCGCCTCGAACCGCCGGAGCTGCTCTTCTTTGGTGATGTGGAACCAGAACTTGCACAGCACGATACCGTGCTGCACCAACTGGTCCTCGAAGTCGTTGATCTCGGCGTAGGCCCGCTTCCACTCCGCGTCGTCGGCGAAGCCTTCGACCCGCTCCACCAGCACGCGGCCGTACCAGCTCCGATCGAAGATGGACATTCGCCCGGCGCGCGACAGATGCCGCCAGAACCGCCAGAGGTAGTGCTGCGCGCGCTCCTCGTCGGTCGGCGCTGCGATCGGGATCACCTGATAGTCGCGGGCGTCCAGTGCCGCCGTGATGCGGCGGATCGCTCCGCCCTTGCCGGCCGCGTCCCAGCCCTCGAACACCAGGATCGAGGAGATGCCGAGGTCCTTGGCCCGGCGGCAGCGCTCGTTGAGACGGCCCTGATACTCCTCCAGGCGTTTGTCGTACGCCTTTTTCTCCAGGCTCTGCGTCACGTCCAGGCGGCTGAGCACGCTGATGCGTGGCATGCGGACGATGTCCGCCCCTGGCTTGGCCGGGACGGCCCCGTCGGCCGCCGCAGCAGCAGCCTCCCGCTTCCCCGCCTTCTCCGCGCGCATCCGGTCCCGGACCTCCCGGACGATCTTCTGCCGCAACTCGGTCTCTTCGAGATGGCCGCGGATGGCGTCCAGGATCGACCGGCCGACGGTCAGGCTGCGGTAGCGCTTGTCCTGGCCCTCGACGATCTGCCATGAGGTGCGGCCGGTCGAGGTGCGGCGGATCGTCCGCTCCGCCGACGCGATGAACTTCTCGTAGAGGTGCCAGTGGTCCCAGTCGCTCTGCGTCACCCGCCAGCGGGTGAGCGGGTCGGACTCCAGCTTGGTCAGCCGTTCCTTCTGCGCCTTCTTGCCCAGATGCATCCAGTACTTGAGGATCAGCGCGCCATCCTCGGCGAGGCAGTTCTCGAAGGCGATCACCCGGTCGAGCGCCTCGTCGAACTCCGGCTCGCCGGTCCGCCCGTTGACGCGGTCGAGAATCGGCCGGGAGTACCAGCAGCGCAGGAACATGCCGATCCGGCCCTTCGGCGGCAGGTCGCGCCAGTAGCGCCAGTACTCCGGGCGCTCGGCCATCTCGTCGGAGGGCGGCCCGTAGGCGCGTGTCATGATCCAGCGCGGGTCGAGCCATTCGTTCAGCAGGTTGATCGTCTCGATCTTGCCGCCCTTGTCGACGCCGCCGAACACGACGATGACCGGGAACGACGCCGCGCGGAGTTGCTGCTGCACGTCGAGCAGCCCGGCGCGGAGGATGGGGACGGCCTCGTGATACTCGTCCTTGGAGACGGCCCGCCCGAGTTCCGCTGTCCTGAACATTTTCGGGGTCCCTGTGCTGAGTGGCTATGGTAAACGTTCGCAACGGCATTGTCTTCCGTCGGGTGAACGCCCGGGACAGGCGAACGGCGCCACACGGCGACTTTTGGGGACGGTGACAATGAGTGGGCAGAGCGAAGCGACGTCGCCCAGCAGCCGGTCGCTGCGCCCGGGCCTGCGGAAACCGACCCCCGGCGAAGGCGCCATCGACGAGCCCGGCGCACAGCCGGCGGAGGCGGCGGTTCACGGCCGCGTCGGCGTCGTCGACATCGGCTCCAATACCGTACGCCTCGTCGTCTACGACCTGCCGACCCGCCTGCCGATCCCGATCTTCAACGAAAAGGCGCAGTGCGCGCTGGGCTCCGGCCTGGGCAAGAGTGGCCGGCTCAACCCGAAGGGCGTGGACGATGCGCTGCGCAGCCTCGCGCGGTTCGTCCGCCTGGCGAGCGCCATGGGCGTCGACCGGCTGGAACTGGTGGCGACCGCGGCGGTGCGCGACGCCCAGGACGGCCCCGCCTTCGTCGCCCGCGCCGAGGCCGCGTGTGGGCTGCCGATCCACACGCTGTCGGGCGCCGAAGAAGCGCGGCTGGCGGCGGTCGGCCTGCTCAACGGCACCCCCGGCGCAGACGGCGTGCTGGGCGACCTCGGCGGTGGCAGCCTCGATCTCGTCAGCCTCGACGCGGGGCAGGTCGGCCGCTTCGCGACGCTGCCGCTGGGCCACCTGCGGCTCGCCGAGGAGTCCGGCGGCGACAAGCTTCGGGCGAAGGCGCTGCTCGACGAGCGGCTGGCGAAGGTTTCGTGGCTGGCCGAGATGGGCGGGCGGACGATCTTCTGCGTCGGCGGCTCGTGGCGGGCGCTGGCGCGGATCTTCATCGACCAGACGCATCATCCGCTGCACGTCGTCGACAACTTCTCCATCGGCTTCTTCCCGGCGATGAAGCTGTCCGACCTGATGGCCAACCTCAGCCCCGGCACCCTCGAGCGGCTGCCCGGCCTCGCCGCGGCGCGCGTGCAGACCCTGCCCTACGCCGCCGCCGCCCTCTCCGCGCTCCTGCAGGCGGCCAAGCCTAAGGAGGTGGTGTTCTCCGCCTACGGGATGCGCGAAGGGCAGATGCTGGAGCTGCTGCCGCCCGCCATGCGCAGACAGGATCCGCTGATCAGTGCGTGCGAAATGCTGGCAGAGCGCACCGGCCGATTCGCACTCGCCGGCACCGAGCTTCTCGACTGGCTGACGCCGGTGTTTCCGCTGGAGACCGAGGCCGAGCGCCGGCTGCGGCTGGCGACCTGCCTGCTCAGCGAGATCGGCTGGAGCGAGCACCCGGACTATCGGGCGCTGCACGCCTACCACCGGGTGCTGCGCCTCCCCTACCCCGGCCTGTCCCACCCCGACCGTGCCGAGATGGCGCTGGCGATGCTGCTCCGCTACGGCGGCGAGGAGGAGGACCGGATGGTCTCGCCGATGCGCGCCCTGCTCGACGAGCGCCGCCTCGGCCGCGCGCGGGTCATCGGCCTCGGCCTGCGCCTCGCGCACACCGTCTGCGGCGGCGCGCCGGGCCTGTTGCCGCAGACGCGGCTGCGCCTCGGCGAAAAGACCATCACGTTCGAGGTGCCGGCCGACGGCGCCATCTTCCTCAGCGAAGCCGTCGAGCGCCGCCTCGGCCGCCTCGCCCGTGCGCTGGGCGTCAAGCCGGCGTTCGTCGGGTAGGTTCGGCGGAGCCCGACCGGGCTCGATCAGGCCGGCACGCTGCGCATCCGGCTCAGCGTCGTGCGGGTGCTGATGAGTTCCGGATCGATGCGCAGGTGCAGGACGGCGGCGCGGCCGGCGGAGGTGGCTCGCGCGAACGCCGGCGCGAATTCCTCGGTCCGCTCCACCCGCTCGGCGTACGCCCCGAAGGCCCGCGCGATCGCCGCGTAGTCGGGGCCGCCGTCGCTTCCCTCCGCGCCGGTGCCGATGCCGCCGCCGAGGTCGGTGCCGATCTGCCGGCCGGGATAGCGGCGTTCCTGGTGCATGCGGATGGTGCCGTACATCCGATTGTCGAAGACGAGGATGATCGGCGCGGCCCCCAGCCGGACAGCCGTCGCCAGTTCGTGGCCGGTCATGCCGAAGCCGCCGTCGCCGACGCAGGCTATGACCATCCGCTCCGGATGGCGCAGCTTCGCCGCCACCGCCGCCGGCACGCCGTAGCCCATCGCACCGTTGCACGCCCCCAGCAGCCTGCGCCCGGCGCCGAAGCGCAGGTAGCGCTGCGGCCAGCCGGCGAAGTTGCCGGCATCGACCGTCACCACCGCGCCCGCGGGAAGCATCTGCCGCAGATGCGCCATCACCTGCCCGGGATCGAGGGCGGTGCCGCTGCCGGCGGGCTCGGAGTCGACAAGGTAGTCGGCCCGCGCCGCCTCGACCCAGGCGCTCCGGGCATGGGCGCCGGCGGGCTCGAGGGCCCGGGCCGCAGCCGCGAACTCGGCCACGCCGGCGGCGATCGCCAGCGCCGGCGAAAACACCCGGCCCGGTTCGGCCGGATCGGGATGCACGTGCACGAGTCGGGGGCCGCCTTCGCCTGGCACGGCGTACCCCTGGCTGGTCGCCTCGCCGAGCCGGGATCCCACCGCCAGCAGCAGGTCCGCACCCTGCACGCGTGCGACCAGGGCCGGGTTGGCGCCGATGCCGAGTTCGCCCGCCCAGCACGGATGATCGTTGTCGAACAGGTCGTGCCGGCGGAAGCCGCCGCACACGGCCACGCCGTTGGTCTCGGCGAAGGCGAGGATGTCGCTGCGCGCGCGTTCGCTCCAGCCGCCGCCGCCCAGCAGCATCACCGGGCGAAGCGCGGGGCCGAGCATCGTGCGCAGCTTCTCCATCGCGCCGAAATCCGGCAGGCGTTGCAGCGCCGGCAGCGGCGGGACGTTGATCGCGGCGACGTGCTCGGCCAGCACATCCTCCGGCAGGGCGAGCACCACCGGCCCCGGCCGCCCGGTCCGCGCCAGGTACAGCGCGCGCACCACCGCGTCCGGCAATTCCGCCGCGGAGCCGATCTGCAGCGCCTGCTTGGCGAGCGGCCGGAACAGCGCCGCCAGATCGACCTCCTGGAACGCCTCGCGGCCGAGGAACGCACGGGGCACCTGCCCTACCAGCAGCAGCATCGCCGTGGAGTCCTGAAAGGCGGTGTGCACGCCGATGGCGGCATTGCAGGCGCCCGGCCCGCGGGTGACGACGCACACGCCGGGCGGATCGCCCAGCTTGCCGGCGGCCTCGGCCATCATCGACGCTCCGTGCTCGTGCCGGCAGGCGACGAAGGCGATGCGATCGCGGCGGTCGTAGAGCGCGTCCAGCAGCGGCAGAAAGCTCTCGCCCGGCACGCCGAACAGCCGCTGCACGCCGTGCGCCAGCAGGGCTTCGACGATCAGTTCTCCGCCCGTGCGCCCGCGCCGCTCCGCCGACATGCCCTTCATCTCCCGGCCGCAGCGCCCCGTCGCAGGCCGCATCACGGCACGAAGCTCTCTCATAGCGGAAGGATCGCCGCCGAGCGAGAGGGCGACGATCATCGGCTGGTGCAAACGTGGGGCCGCGGGCAATGGGCCCGATGCCGGCAAAGGAACGCCGCGACCCGGCAGGACTTGCCGGCCAGCTCGGCCCGCATCCGGTCCTTGGGCCCCCTCGCCGTCCCCGGCTCTCATATATGCCAATGCTTTGTGCCGATTCGACCGAGTGGCCCCGCGGTTGCTCGGGTAGAGCGTCCGCACTGTGGAGGCAGCCCCGTGTACGCACCCCTCGCCGCATCGATGTCGAACCCGCCGCTCATCCCCGGCGGGCCGCAGCCGGATCGCGCCGGCGGCGATCAGGCGTTGCCGGGGGTGTCCTTCGCGTCCGTGTTGCGCGCCGCCGCTGCCGGCGGAATGGCGCCCGGATCTGCGCTGCCCGTGCCGGCGCCTTTCTCCGACCCATCCTCGCTGCAGCCCGCCGAGCGGCCCGCGGGCTCGAGCGCCGGCCGCGCGGCGTCGCGAGACGAACGGATCGACCCGCCTTCGCCGCGTGACCACGACGCCCGCGCCGCCCGGCTGCGGGAGCCGGAGAGCAATGACGCCGACGCTGCCGCTGTGCGGGCGAACGCGCGCCTGGATGCCGCCTCGGTGCCTGCCGACGCCGGCCAAGGCCCGAAACCGCAGGCCACGCCCGAGGCGGCGACCAGCGATGCTCCGGCCGACGAGGCGGAGGCCCTGGCGCCATCGGACGAGACCACCGCGGACGTCGCGCAGAGCCGCGAGGCACAGTTCGACGACACGGTGTCGGCGCAACAGCCGGTGCCGCCCGTCGCGGCCCCGCCCGTGCCCGCCCCTCCTCCGGTCGTGGTCACGCGGCCGGTGCCAGCCATGCCCGCCCCGACCGGCGACGCGGCACCGGGATCGGCCGACGCGCCCGCAGCTGGAGGCGCTGCGGGCACAGGCACCGCGACCGTGGGCGCTGTTGGCGCTGCGGCCACGGCTGGCCGAGGGAACGACGGCGCGGTCTCCGCCCCGAGTCTTCCGCCCACGGCACCCACGGCTTCCGGCGTGGACGCGGCCGGCATGGACCCCGCACCCGCAGCCCTTCCCAGCACCCGGCCCGACGCGGCGTCGCCCGATGACGATGCACGCGCCGTCGCCGCCGTGCTGGTGAGCGCCGCCGGCCCGACGTCGATGCCGCCATCACTGCTGGTGCCGCAGACGCTCCCGGTCGAGGCCGCGCCGGCCGGCCAGGACGGCACGGCGCCGGCGCTTCCGCCAGGCGCGGACGGCGCGCCCGACGATGCGACCACCTTGGCGGCCACCCTGGCTGCGCAGCCGACGCCGGTGCAGATCACCTCGCAACAGCCGCCGCCCGGAACGAACGCCGTCCTGCCCGCGCCGCAGCCTTTGGCGGCAATTCGTCCGGCCTCGGCGGCGCCCGCCGCATCGCCGGCAACCGCGGTCGGTGCGGCAGCCGGTCAAACGAACCCTCCCGGTGGCGCCGTCTCCGCCGCTGCCACGGGTGAAGACGCCAGCGCCGATTCCGACCCCGGCGGCTCCGGTGAGTTCGCCCAGGCGTTCGCCGGCACCATCGCCGCCCGATCGGCCACCGGTGCCCGTGTTCCGGCCGAGGCCGCGGTCGTGGTGCGCGCCACGCTGTCGGAAGTGGCGGAGCAGGTCGCCAAGGCGGCGAAAGGTGGCCTGCAGCGGATCGACATCGCGCTCGAGCCCGCCGCGCTGGGGAAGGTCGACGTTCGGCTGGAGTTCGCCGACGATGGCCGCATCCACGCCCACTTCGTCGCCGAGAGCCGCGAAGCGCTGAATGCCCTGCGCGCCGATGCACGCTCCCTCGAGCGCGCGCTCTCCGACGCCGGTGTCCGCGCCGATGCCGGGAGCCTCGGCTTCAGCCTGCGCGACGGCGGGAGCGGCAACGGCTCCGCCGGCAGCTTCGCACGCCAGCCGGACGGTGGCGCGTTCGCCGCCGTATCCCGCTCCGACGCACCGGCCGCTCAGCCCGCGCCAACCTCACTATCGCCCCGGACCGCGTCCGGCCGCCTCGATATCCACGCCTGATCTGAATTCGCGAGAAAAGGACCAGTTCGATGTTCCTCGGGACCAATTCCACCACCGCCGCCGCCTCGACCTCGACGTCGACAGGCAAGGCCGCCACCGACGCGAAGAAACTGGAATCCGACCTCAACCGCTTTCTCACGCTGCTGGTCACGCAGTTGCAGCACCAAAACCCGCTGGAGCCGATGGACGCCAACCAGTTCACCTCGCAGTTGGTGCAGTTCGCCAGCGTCGAGCAGCAGATCAACCAGAACGCCAACCTGGAGAAGCTGGTGGCAGCGCAGAAGAGCGGCAGCTTCGCCTCGTCGCTGGGCTATCTCGGAACCAGGGTCGAGGGGGCCGGCAAGGGCCTGCCGCTGCAGGACGGCGCCGCCGAGGGAACCTACACCCTGCCGCAGAAGGCCGCCGAGGCGATCGTCACCATCAAGGATGCCGCCGGTAGGACTGTCTACACGGCACCGGTCGAGCGCTCGTCCGGGCGGCACGAGTTCCATTGGGACGGCCGGTCCACCGACGGCAAACCGTTGCCTGACGGCGCTTACGCCTTCGAGGTGGCGGCAAAGGACGCGACCGGCGCGAAACTCGACGTGGCGCAGAGCTACTTCGGCCGCGTCACCGGCATCGCCGACGAGACCAGCGGCACCATCCTCGACCTCGGCGGCAGCTCCATGTCGGTCGACGATGTGGTGGCGATCCGCGAGAACACCGCCGGCTGATCCCGGCGCACTCCCCGGCCAAGCACCAACTCAACCCTCTCCCGCGGCGCGGGAGAGGGAGGGGCCCGCGGAGCGGGAGGGTGAGGGCTGGCCGCGGTCGAGGGCGCCGCCGGGCGGAGACCGCCTACGCGAGGATACTGAACCTGCCGCCCTTGGCGAGAAACGACAGGTCGAACGAAACCATACCGTTGTCCTGCTGCGCCGAGGACACGGAACCGGTGAGCATCGCCTTGGCGGCCGCAGCACTGCCGGCGACGACCAGGTCTTCGTCCGATCCGGTGGGAGCACCCGACGCATCCTGGCTGGCGAGAAACTTGGTGATCAGCGTCTTGACGTACTTCTCGTCCGCCAACTTGGTGTAGTCGAAGCCCTTCGCCTTCAACTGGCTGATCTGCTGCTTGACCTCCAGCGCCGCGGTCGCCGCCGGCAGCCCGTAGGCCTCGCGGACCACCGCCCCCAGCGTCTTGTCGCTGAGCACCTGATAAATGGAGCCGGTCGCCTTCGGCGCGACTCGCGAGAAGTAGAGCGCCTGCCGGGCCGCGGTATCGCTGCGGCCGACGGCCTTCTCATACTGCGTCTGCTGAAAGGCGGCGACGACCGAGCCGATGTTCTCGGCCTTGGCGATGGCGGCGCCGCCGTCGTTGCGCAGGGAGGCGAACGCCTTGGCGAAGCTGAGATAGCGCGTATCCGACATGCGCTGCGCCAGCGAGGTCGTGGCCTCCGGATCCTCGGTGAGCAGCTTGCGAAGCAACGCCTTCGACCCGACCTGGCTCTCCAGCCCGTAGGCGCCGAGTGCCACCGACAGCAGCTTGCGGTTCTTCAGCAGATCGTCGGGACTCTTCACGTTGCCGGCGTTCGCCTTGTAATAGTCGACGTTGGCCCTCACTTCCGGCTGGTTATTGACGAGCTTGGCGAGCTGCGTCTTGCTCTTCACCGCGACCGTATAGTCGAGGACGGCGGACCCCAGCCCGAGCAGCGCGATCATCACATTCTCTCCCAGCCGCGAGCCGGGAGGAAAGCCAATCCTCCCGCACGGTCTCCTCATCTTCGCCGGTAAGGGGTTAACAATTGGTTAATAGCGCAGCGGGAGGCCTTCGTGCATGGCGTTAACCTTTCGTTAACCGGTGCGCGCCTATTGTCGTGAATTCGCGAACGGAGGCCTCCTCCGCAGCGAGGCAGGGAACCCTGCCGGGACCGACCGGGACGCACAACGCCCGGCCCCTCCTTCAGTCGCTCAAAGCGACGCGCGGCCAAGCCGGCATCATCTCCCACAAGTTCGAGAATGAAGGTAAACCCAATGGCTTTCTCCGTAGTGACCAACAACAACGCCATGGCCGCGCTGCAGGCGTTGAACAACACTTCTCGCGCGATGACGGCCACGCAGAACCGCATCACCACCGGCATGAAGGTGGCGGGCGCAGCCGACAACGCCTCGACCTTCGCGATCGCCCAGGGCATGCGGGGCGACATCTCCGGCCTCAAGGCCGCGTCGCAGAGCATCTCGCTCGGCAAGTCCACCGTCGGCGTCGCACTTTCAGCCGCTCAGCAGATCTCCGACAAGCTGAACGAACTGAAGGGCAAGGTCACCGAAGGGCAGGGTCAGAACGTCGACCTCGCCAAAATCCAGCAGGATATGGACAGTATCGTCACGAGCATCACCAACATTGGTGCCGCGGCACAGTTCAACGGTGTCAATCTGCTCAACAACTCGTCGCCGAACGGCCTCACCGTGCTCACGGGACTGAACCGCACATCAGCGACGGCCGAGACGATTTCCAACACCACCGTCGCGGCGCAGAACCTTACGACCGCCACGCTCGGCATCAGCGGCCTCACCGTCACGGGGAATACGAGCATCAAGTTCAGCCAGACCGCGGGGCTTGCCTTCGCCTCTGGTGACGTAGTTTCTATCACCGCAAATAATGCTGCCGGCGCCGCCATCACTTACAAGTTCGAGATCGTCGATGGAACGGCAGGTGACACGCTGGCCTCCACCACGACCACGACACCGACCGGCGCCGCCGGCTCCATAGCCATCGCCGTCGTCAGTGATCCGGCCACGGATACGCCCTCGCAAACCCTGGGCAAGCTGTTCACCGCAATGCGCGGCGCCGGGTTCAGCGTGACCAACAACGAGGACGGGTCGTTCGCCGTGGCGAGCTCGGGGACCATCACCGGAGCGGCGACGGTCACCGGAACCGCCGCTGCCGACCTCAGCAGCGCGGCGCCGGCCGCTGCGGCTTCGGGCGCCTTCACTTCGGTCGAAACCGCGATCAACACGGTGAAGGCCGCCGTCGCGGCGCTCGGTACCTCGAGCAACAGCCTCGACGCGTCCGCAAAGTTCGTCAGCTCGCTGACGGACGCGCTGACCGAGGGCGTGGGCAGCCTGGTCGACGCCGACATGGCGGAGGAAAGTGCCAACCTGCAGGCGCTGCAGACTCGCCAGCAGCTCGGCATCCAGGCTCTCAGCATCGCCAACCAGGGACCGAGCTCGATCATGGCCCTGTTCCGCGGTTAGCACCCCCGAGGGTGGCGCAACCGCCGCCCGCACGAACGCGAACCGCACGGCCCCGAGGTCACCCTCGGGGCCTTTTTTCGTTCCTCGTCGCGGCGGCACCCCGGTTTTGCGCGGCACGAACCAAAGACTCGTCATTGCGAACCCACGCAGCGGGTGAAGCAATCCGGCGTCTCGACCTGCGCCGACGAGCGGATCGCTTCGCTGCGCTCACGATGTCGGCGGTGGTCGTGCCGCCGGACGTTAACGCGACGTTAACCCGACGTAGCCAAGATAGATGGGTTCAACCAGCCGATCGGAGGCGAACCCGTGGCTCTCAACATCAGCCTGAAACCCCGCGAAAGGTTGGTCGTCAACGGCGCCGTCATCCGCAACAAATCCAGCCGACACCCGCTCACCGTCGAGTTCCTGAACAAGGTCAATTTCATGCGGGAACGCGAGATCCTGATGCCGGAGCAGGCGGTCACGCCGTTGCTGCGTGTCATCTACTGGCTGCAGATCACCTACATCGATCCCGAGATGCGCGGCCTGGCGCAACAACGCTTCCTCGAACTCGCCCAGGAACTCCACGACGCCGTCGCTGAACCTCGGATCCGCACCGCCGTCGCCACCGCCGTCGAGTTCATGCACCATGCCAGGTTCGGCGCCGCACTGAAGGTGCTGCGCGATGCGCTCCCGATCGAGCAGGCACTGCTGGGAGCGCCGGCCGGCGATCAGCCCGAAGGCATGTCCTCGGTCATCATCGCTGCCGCCCGCGAGGAAAGGGCGGCCGCCACGGGGCTGGATGTCGGCGTCGAGGAAGACGCGTTCGAGGCTCGTGACCCAGAGACTGCCGCCTGAACCCCAGGCTCCCGCCTCGCATGTCGAAAGAGGAATCCAGATGTCCATCAAGGCCTACCAGACTGCACAGGACAAGGTGAGCGACCCCCGGCGCATCGAAATCATGGTCTTTCAGAAATGCAACGCGCTACTGACTTCGGCCGAGGCCGATCGGTCGCGCTCCGGCGATGGATCGCAGTCGCTCGCCACGGCGAAGAGCGAGGCTCACGCACTGTACGAGAACGACCGGCTGTGGACAACCCTGCTCGCCGACCTCGCCAACGACGACAACCAACTCGCTCCGGCGCTGCGCGCCCGGCTGATCTCACTCGGCCTGTGGGCCTCCCGGTACGCGGACAAGGTTCGCGCCGAAAAGACCGCCTCGTTCGAGCCGTTGATCCACCTGAACGCCCAGATGATCGCCGGGCTGACCGCGAGCCTCGATCCCGCGCGCCAGGGTGTGCCCTCGCAGGCAGCCGGCACCCCGGCGCCCCTCGGCCCGATCGTCACCTGAGCGGATCCTCATCCGAGCGGACCGTCATCCGAGCGAACGGGGCCCGGACACACTCCGGCACGGCCGTTGACGATTTGTCGACGATTGCCGTGGCATCCTGATCGGTGACGAGGAGGCCGCCGAGAGGGGCGGCGATGAGCGAACGGGGATGAGCGGGCGGCGGTTCCGTCGCGGCGGAGGATAGAGCGATGAGCATCGGCAACATCTTGAACACGGCCCTCGCGGGCTTGCACGTCGCCAGTGCCGGCATCGACATCACCTCGCGCAACATCGGCAATGCCGACCAACCCGGCTACACCCGCAAGACGCAAGATCAGACCACGGATATCACCGGCGCGCCGATGGTCGAAAGCGTGCGGCGAACCGTCGACGCGGGTCTGCGCAAGACCTCCCGGGACACCGCGTCGAGTGTCGGGATGCTCGATGTGCAGAACCGATATGCGACGCAGATCTCGCTGACGTTCGGTGCCCCGGCAGACGCCAACTCGCTCTCCTCCCTCACCTCCGCACTCGGCGATACCTTCTTGTCGCTGGCGACACGCCCCGAGGCCGACATCGCCTACACCGAGGTCGTCTATGCCGCACAGCAGGTCGCAGGCGGTGTCCGCGGGCTGTACCAGCAGGCGGACCGGGTGGCGACGAACGCCGGCAACGAGCTCGACGAAGCGATCGCGAGGGCCAACCAGGACATCGGGCAGATCGACGGGCTCAACAAGGAGATCATCGCCAACATCGGCGGCGACACGACCGATCTCGAGGATCAGCGTGACCAAGCGATCTTCAGCCTCGCGGCGAAACTCGACATCACGACCTTCGACCGCGCGGATGGCGGCGTCTCGGTCTACACCAAGTCCGGCACGATGCTGGTCGATGTCGCGGCCAGCAAGCTTTCGAGCAGGACGGTGGGAGTCGGTCAAACCGGACTGCAAGTCCAGTTGTCGTCGGGAGCCGGCACTCCGACGCAGGTCCAGCCGCGCTCCGGTTCGATCGCGGGGTTGCTCGACGTGATGAATCAGCAGGTTCCGGCTCTGCAGGGGCAATTGGACACCTTCGCCACCGGCCTCGCCGACGCGACGGCGAATGCGGCGGCGACGATAGATTTCGATCATCAGCCCACGGACGGCCAAACCTTGACCGTGATGGTCTACGATGGCACCTACGATCCCACGACCCGCATCCCCAACGGGTCGTCGGTGACTTTCGAGTTCCAGACGACGCCGACGGCACCAGAGGTGGCTATCGGTCTGGATCAAGCCGCCAGTCTGCAGAACCTGGTCACTGCCATGCAGGGGCACGTGCCACCGATCTCGGTGTCTTCCAACAGCAATCTCCTCGTCTTGTCGTCGCAGTACGGCATCTCGACGACCGGAGGTTCCGCGGTCGCGCCGATCGCGCCGGTGCCGCTCTTCGATGCCCCCTCCACCGCTACGCCGGTGCGAGGCGCCGGCTTCGGCAGAACCATCGGTGTCAATCCCCTGGTCTCCACCACCCCGAGCTTGATCCGCAGCGGCAGTTCGCTGACATCGTTCGCTCCGGGCGATGCCAGGTACATCGACGCCGTGGGTGGCGTCTTTCAGTCGAACACGGTTTCCTTCGGCGGATCGGCCATGGCGGCGACCAACAGCCTAGCCGGTGCCGCATCGGACATCATCACCGGGCAGAGCACCACTCAGGCCAACCTCGCCGGACAACTCGCGGTCGAGACGACGACGCAGACGTCGATCGAAGGCCTGATCTCGTCCGAAAGCGGTGTGAACCTGGATACGGAGTTTTCACACCTCCTGCAACTGCAACAGGCCTACGCAGCGAACGCGCGCATCGTTTCGACGACGCAGAGCCTGTTCAATACGCTGCTGATCGCCTCCGGCGGGCCGGGCATCTGATCGGCGGACGGAGGCTGAGAGGAGACGGCCATGGAAGTTCGCTCGACACTGGCGATGAATACGCTGCTCTCCAGCCGGATGACCGCGACGCAAGGGCAGATCCAGAGGATCGAGCAACAGGTCGCCTCGGGGAAGAAGGCTGATACGTTCGCCCAACTCGGCACCGAGGCCGGGATCGACATCGCCCTGCACAACGAGGCGAACTCGATCGCCACGTATCAGGTGAACAACAAGATCATCGCCGGCCGGCTGTCGGCGATGGATCAGTCGATGATCGCCATCCACGACGTGACGGAAAGTGTCAAGAGCGACGCCTATGCTCTGATGCCGTCCGATGCGCAGCGCGGAGCGCTCATCGACAAGGCTACTGCAGCATTCAATACGGTCGTCAACGCGCTGCAAGTCTCGGTCGGCGGCCGATCGCTCTTCTCCGGCGAAAAAACCGACACACTTCCGGTCGACCCGGACGTGATGACCACGCTGAAGGCGAACATAGCGTTGCTGCCGAATCCGCTGGACGCCACCGCCGTGGAGGCTGAAATCAGCAACTTCTTCAGTACGACCGGCAACTTCTACCAGGGCGGCAGCCTCACGACGGCGACGGCCATCGACCAGAATCTGAGCATCGACTATAATATCGTAGCCTCCGATCCGGCTTTTCGGACGACGCTGCAAGGACTCGCGACGATAGCGCTGGCGCCCAAGCCGGATGGAACGAACACGACGGACGCTCAGTATGCCACAGTCGTCGCCAACACTGCTTCGCTGCTCTCGGCCGGCGTCGGCGGGGTGAACGCGTTGATTTCGTCCAACGGCAACAATCAGGCACTGGTCGAGACCACGAATACGCAGCACGAGGCGACGCTCACGCTGGTCGGCACCCAGATCAACACGCTCGAGGAAACCGATATGACAACGGCGGCAACCCAGCTCGCGTTGCTGCGCACGCAGCTGGAGGCCACCTACGCGATGACCTCGCAGATCAACGAGCTCAGTCTGGTCAACTACTTGAAGTAGAGGGCCGGGAGTTGCTTCGAGACGGCCGCGCCGGCGTGCTAAGCCCGATCGTTCATCGCGAGCCCGCCGCTCGGGTGCGCTTCCACCCTCCCACCGCGGCCGTAGCCACCAGCCGTCTGGGCGGTCAGCGACTGCCTGATGATGGCGGCGATCCGATCGATCGCGGCGATTGCGCAGCGCACGACGCTCACGTCGGCCCGCGTCGCTTCGTCGAGGCCTCTTACGCTTTCGACGAGCGCATCTCCTTGCGGCAACGTGAGAATCGCCTCCCGACCAGCCGCGCGGAGCACCGCTGTCTGGCCGGCGAGCGCGACCAGCAGCGTGTGTTTTTCCCGAGCGAGCGGTATGAGCGCGTCGTAGCGGAGGGACGAGACCAGCGCACGTTCGCTGCGAAGCAACCCGGCCAGCGAGCGACTGGTTACGATCGCCTCGACGACGACAGCAGCGAGCCTTCCCTGATCGTCGGCCTCGGCGTCCATCGGCGACTCCTCCTGCCGGGAAGTGTGAGGGAGCGGCGTTTACGAAGCGATAACGGGGCGGATTCTCTGATGCAGCTCATGCGGGTGGGATGGCATAAACATCTCTTGACGAGAGCATGCGAACTCTGCATACTCCTTTTGATTGTGTACTAAAACGTTTTCTCTCTCAGGATGGAGGAGGAGGATGTCACCGGTAACCGCGTTGAGTTCGATCCCCTCTTCGTCCTCCGACGCTCTCAAGGATTTGTCCCGCGCGACGGCCTCGTCGGTTCCTGCTGCCACCATGGTTCCCGAAGCTGCGGCGACACCGAAGGTAGCGGCTTCGTCGGCCGCTGCGAGTGACACGAAAAGCGACGCCGCCACGGCGACCAGCGACTACACCGTACGAACGTCGTTCGATGCGGCGACGGGTGAGTGGGCGCTCGTGGTCGAGCGTCACCCTCCCGAAGTCGGCGTGATCGTCGCCGAACAGAAGGGCTTCATTTCGCAGTACTCGGCGATGGCCAACTCGCCGATGAACCTGAACAGCGGCTATATCGCGCAGGTCTGAACGGGCGGCGGACGGATGTCCGCAACCCGTGCTCGAACGGCCGGCCGGGCGGCGCTACAGCTCGGAC
>Ga0209573_1001316_pt1 | contig 39872 bp, 38 predicted proteins | sample TNRBio252014_DNA_FD_185870 | JGI IMG/M metagenome (GOLD analysis project Ga0209573, IMG submission 185870) | Wastewater treatment Type I Accumulibacter community from EBPR Bioreactor in Madison, WI, USA - TNR Reactor_6/25/2014_ DNA (SPAdes)... | ecosystem: Engineered > Bioreactor > EBPR >...
AAAAAAAATAAATTCGAGCCTTCGAGCAGGATCGAACTGCCGACCTCTTCCTTACCAAGGAAGTGCTCTACCACTGAGCTACAAAGGCATACCTTTGAGACAAAAAGAGCGGGAGACGAGGCTCGAACCCGCAACCCTCAGCTTGGAAGGCTGATGCTCTACCAATTGAGCTACTCCCGCTTCAAACGTTTTTGGATAAAAAAAAGTGGGGAGTAGTGGATTCGAACCACTGAAGACTCTCGTCAACAGATTTACAGTCTGTCCCATTTGGCCGCTCTGGTAACTCCCCGGCTTTAATTATATCAATCTTTTTGCCTGTTGCTCTTATTAAGGAGCCCCCTGACGGACTCGAACCGCCGACCTACTGATTACAAATCAGTAGCTCTACCAACTGAGCTAAGGAGGCTATTTCAAAAAGCGGTACAAAGTTAGGCACAATATTCAGCAAAGCAAATTTTTCGGGAAAAATTGAATCGTTTTTTTCGGAAAAAAAACAATTTCCTAACTTTGACCTGATGAATCGTACTTTTCTTTGTATCCTTGCTTGCGCAAGTCTCGGCTTGTTCGCCTGTCAGCCGTTGGAGCGTCCGCATGTTCCCATGTTACATGGGCTACGTTTGGAAATTCCGCCGAATAATCTTTCGGTTTGCGCCGAAAAACTGAAAAACGATTTCGCCTGCCGTGAACTTTCCGTTGAACTAATGGTTGTGGCGGACAGCGGCACGGGTTTACCCAAAATCAGTCGAACGTCGCTTGTGGAGGTCAGTAGGTTGTTTTTGGGACTGCAAAGGTACGACTTTTCTTATACCATCCAACTGCATCACAGTAATTTTCGCCCACTTTTTTTCCCGGATCAAAAAATAGATGCCGAAACGTGGTTTTCCGCCTACGAAAAGGAGATTCGGGAGGAATTATTGCCCCGATTGGCTTCGGCAAAAGTCAATCGCCTATCACTCGGTACGTATTTTGAACCTTTAGAATCCGAAACGAAGCACTGGCAGGCTCTCTTTCAGTCCGTCCGGCAGGCTACCAAGATACCTTTATTATATGTAGCGTCGGTGGAACGGGCGGGACAGATTCATTTTTGGCAGTCCTGTGATGAAATTGGCATCTTTTATCAAACGTCCATCGAACAGAACGATAAAGTCTATGCCCGCGAATGGAACGAGAAACTTTCCGCCCTTGCTCGGAAGGAAAAGAAACCGCTCTTTATCGCGCAGGCTAACCTGATCGGGGAAAATAAGCTGATCCAGTTAAAGAATCGCCTGCGATTTTGGGATAAGGAAGTAGCCCTCAAGGGGTTAGTCGTGAATAACATCTTTCCGATTCCTGCCGTCTGCGATACGAATGCTTACTTCGGTTTGGCGAAGGATGCGGAGATGCTGGAGTATTTGAAGAGGTATGTTGGGCGGTAAAATTAGACATCGAAATGTTAGGTATAGCTGAAAATTATCTGATTATCAACGAATTTTACCAAATTAATTATAGATCATCCCCTCATCTTATACAAACTGACCAAATAGAATAATCCATAAATCCACGTCAAAATCCCTGCGTATTTGTATTTGGGATTTTTGAGCCATCCTCTACGAAAAGAAAACATAAATATATAAAAAACACTGTAATAGCCGGTATAAATCCCGACTAACGCGAGTAGGAAATTGATCCAAAAAAAATTTTGGGGAAGAAAACATGCAATAACTAAACATAACGTCCATAATCTCACCGGAAGGAACAATCGTTCATCTGTATAAGGCTCGCCTTTGGTATCAAATGACTGCCAAAAATCATCTTTTTCGCCATTAACGTAATGTCCCTCTGATTCTATCTGACCATTGGGATGATAATATTTCCAAAATCCTTCTTCAGTATCATTGATGTATTGTCCTTCTGATCGAAGTCCGCCTTCTTCATAATAAAATTTCCAATGCCCATGCCTCGTATCGTTTAGATACCAACCTTCCCACATAATATTACCATTCTCGTAATATTCAGTTGCATATTCGTTTTGCATATTCGTTTAATAATATTAACCCCACCGCCCAAAGCCCCCTTTCCGAGACCCTAAGCGGTGAAGTTTATCTATTTTTTCAAAAAAAGGCTTACAGATTGCCCCGTCTTTCCTGCTCGCGTTCGATGGACTCGAAGAGGGCTTTGAAGTTGCCTTTGCCGAAGGAGCGCGCGCCTTTCCGTTCGATGATCTCAAAGAAGAGTGTCGGGCGATCAGAAACAGGCTTGGTAAAGATTTGAAGCAGGTAGCCTTCATCGTCCCTGTCCACCAAGATACCCAACTTGCGGAGTTCGGCGACGGGTTCGTCAATATTGCCTACACGTTGGAGCAAATCCTCATAATACGTGTCGGGAACAGTCAGAAATTCCACTCCGCGCCGGCGCATTTCGCCCACCGTGAAGATAATATCATCCGTCGCTACGGCGATGTGTTGTACGCCCTGCCCGCGATAGTAGTCTAAATATTCCTCGATTTGGGACTTTTTCTTGCCCTTTGCCGGCTCGTTGATGGGGAATTTGATGCGTTCGTTGCCGTTTGCCATCACTTTAGACATCAACGCGGAGTATTCGGTAGAAATGTCCTTATCATCAAAGGAAGCCAAGTTATGGAAGCCCATCACGTTGCCGTAAAAGTCCACCCAGGTATTCATTTCGCCCTCATACACATTGCCTACGCAGTGATCCACGTACTTAATGCCTATGCTCATGGGGTTAAATTCCGACGTAGCGGGCTGATAACCGGGCATGAAAATACCCCGATAATTCTTACGCTCCACAAAGACATGCAGGGTATCCCCAAACGTATGAATCGCCGAACGAACGACATGTCCGTGTTCGTCTTCTTCTCGGCGGGGTTCAAAGAAAGGTTTAGCACCGCGCTTGACGGTTTCTTCATAAGCAGAGGTAGCGTCATCCACCCAGAGGGCAAGGACTTTCACACCGTCGCCGTGCTTGTCAATATGTTCAGAAATTTCACCGCCGGGCTGAAGGGGAGTCGTCAGCACCAATCGGATTTTATTTTGCTGTAAAACGTAAGAAGCTCGGTCGCGGACACCCGTTTCCGGTCCCGCATAAGCCACGGTTTCAAAGCCGAAAGCTCCTTTATAGTAGTACGCCGACTGCTTGGCATTGCCGACGTAGAGTTCGATGTAGTCCGTACCGTTAATCGGTAGGAAGTCCTCCGCAACGAGGGCGGTAGGGGCTGTTAAGACCTCTTGCATAATGATTTTGGGAGTTTAATTAGGTGAAAATACGGTATATCAATGTTCTAACCAAGACAAGTAATAATCTTTAACCTCAATGCCGAGGGCTTCTTCCGTCAGCATCAGGGGATAAAAGGTGTCAATCATCACGGCTAACTCTGCCGTATCCTTAACGCCGATGCTTCTTTCCGCCGCGCCCGGATGGGGTCCGTGCGGGATTCCGATGGGATGCAGGGTGATTTGTCCCCGTTCGATGTTATTCCGGCTCATAAAGTCGCCATCTACGTAGTAGAGAACTTCATCCGAATCTACGTTAGAGTGATGATAGGGCGCGGGAATCGCTTGTGGGTGGTAATCAAATAAACGCGGACAGAATGAACAGACGACAAAATTACGCGCCTCAAAATTTTGGTGGACGGGGGGCGGTTGGTGTACCCGACCCGTGATCGGCTCAAAATCATGAATGGAGAACGCGTAAGGATAAAAACAACCGTCCCAGCCTACGTAATCAAAGGGATGATTATCATAGACGAAGGGGAAAACATCGTGCTGTTTCTTGATTAATATCTGAAACTCACCGCGTTCATCGAAGGTTTGGAGGTTTTCCGGCGTGCGAATATCGCGCTCACAGAAAGGCGAATGCTCCAAGAGTTGCCCCATTTTGTTCATGTATCGGCGGGGAAACTCGATGGGCGAATAGGATTCGGTAACCAAAAGGCGGTTATTCGGCGTGTCAAAATCGATTTTATGGATCACTCCGCGCGGGATGTGCAGGTAGTCGCCGTAGCCGAATTTGATCTCCCCGAAGGCGGTACGGAGCGTCCCCGTCCCTTCATGGATGAAGATCAGCTCATCCGCACTGGAGTTCTTGAAGAAATAATCCATGCTCTTTTGGGGCGCGGCAAGGGCGATCTGCACGTCATTATTGGTCAAAACAACCTTCCGACTCTCCAGATAATCAGGGGTTGGAGCAACTTGGAAGCCCTTGAAGCTCCGGTGTTGCATGTTGTTTTTGACCACTGTTTTGGGCGCAAAAGATCGCGGTTCACCCAACGATCGCACCCTTGTTGGCGGGTAGCAGTGATACACTAATGAGTAGGCACTGGAAAAACCTTCCGTACTCACCAACTCTTCGGCATATAATTGACCGTTGGGTTGGCGGAAGACGGTGTGGCGTTTGTGAGGAACTTGCCCTCGGGATTGGAAATGTGGCATAGAATTGGGGATGTGTGAGTAAAATTAGAAAATTAATGGCTTCAGAACGAACGTTCGTTCGCAAAGTTAGGAAAATAAATTTTTCAGTCAAAAAGTGAGTGTACTAAAAAAAGGGAACGCTACCCCCGTCTAATAATATAAGGTTCGGCTGATTATCAGAAGATAACAGCCGAATCTCACGTTAATTAAAGCTACTTTTGGCGATTATCGGGGTATTTCTTTCCGCCGTTTGGAAAATAGACAAAACTTACCGACATTTAGCCTATGAGTAACGAACAAGAAAACAACACCACAGTGGAGACAATTGTAGAGACAAGGCATGCCTTGTCTCTACAACCCGCCCTCCGTTTCCCCGAATTTCAAGACAGTGGGGCGTGGGAGGTGAAGACGTTGGGGGAGATATTGGTTGAGAGTAGGTTAGGTGGAAATTATGAAAATTCTGATGCTAATACAGGGATTCCCGTTATAAAAATGGGTAATTTGGATAGAGGGAGCATTAACTTACAGAAAGTTCAATTTTTGCCTAAAGATTATGAATATCAAAATGATGATATTCTCGAAATTAATGACCTGTTATTGAACACACGAAATACATTAGAATTAGTTGGTAAAGTAGCGATATGGAAGAACGAACTCCCAACCGCTCTCTACAATTCAAATCTATTAAGAATGACATTTCATAAAGACTTTATTGCTTCAAACATTTTTATGAATTATTGTTTCAATAATCAAACAACTATATCTTCAATAAGAAATATTGCCACTGGTACAACAAGCGTCGCGGCAATCTATACAAAAGATTTGTTAAAACTCAAAGTTGCTATCCCCTCCCTCCCCGAACAGCGCAAGATCGCCGATTGCCTATCATCCTTGGATGCGCTTATCACGGCGGAGGGGGAAAAACTCCAAGCCCTGAAAGCCCATAAAAAGGGACTCATGCAAAACCTGTTCCCCGCCGAAGGGGAGACCGTCCCCCGCCTGCGTTTCCCCGAATTTCAAGACAGTGGAGAGTGGGAGGTGAGGGAAGTAGGAGATATTTATGACTTTAAGGTAACTAACTCATTTTCAAGGGAAAACTTAAACTATGTAACCGGAGACGTAAAGAATATCCATTATGGCGACATACATACAAAATTTAGTACCCTTTTTGATATTTCTAAGGAGGAAGTACCTTATATTAATTTAGACGTTCCTATTAATAAAATCAAAGCAGAATGCTATTGCGTCGAAGGTGATATTATTTTTGCTGACGCTTCTGAAGACCTAAACGACGTAGGAAAAAGTATTGAAATAGTTAATTTAAACAATGAAAAATTAGTTTCGGGTCTGCACACCCTTTTAGCAAGACAAAAGGAAAAAAGGCTAATCATCGGTTTTGGTGGATATTTGTTTAAATCTAACCCGATTAGAAAACAAATTCAAAGAAAATCGCAAGGGGCAAAAGTCTTGGGCATTTCTGTCGGACGAATTTCAAATGTAATAATTTCGTTTCCTCAAAATCCCGCCGAGCAACAAAAGATCGCCGCTTGCCTTTCGTCCTTGGATGCCCTGATGACGGCACAAGGTGAAAAGATCGCGTTATTGAAACAACATAAAAAGGGGTTGATGCAGGTTTTATTTCCCTAACATTGTATTCGGTAGGATTGTAGAGATAAGGCATGCCTGTCTCTACGGGGTTCGGTTTCCCGGCTGATAAGGGGGAAAAGCCTGATAATGAGGTCAAATATAGCCGAACCTCACGTTTGATAGCCTAATCGCCGAAATAGAGGAAGAAATTAAAGCGGGTACAACGATGCCCTTAGCGGAATGGTTGGAAAATGTCGAGCCGGTAAAAATATAAATTTGTTTTCATGAATAAAATATAAATACCCGTACACCAATCCATTCTTAACCCTTCCGCCGAAAAAGTGTCTCCCCTACGGCTTTCTTTCTTATTTTTGCTCCGTTTATGGCTTTTCCGATGCTTCACCGGTTCATATTTACTTTATTCTGCCTCGTCATCTTACAGGGACGGCTTTCCGCTCAAGACAATAACTACCTGTGGGTAGATCAAACGGGGGGTACGTCCACCGACGTAGGTAACGACATCACTACCGACAAAGACAATAACGTCATCGTTACGGGTTCGTTTTCCGGTCGGGTGGAATTCGGTAACTATGTGCTATCCTCCGAAGGCTCAGAAGATATGTTTCTGATGAAATATGACTCGAAAGGGGAAGTATTGTGGGCGAAATCCGTCGGCGGGTTTTATAAAGACTACGGTAACAGCGTCGCCACCGATGCACAGGGCAACATCTACGTGTGCGGAACGTTCCAAAGTGTGGTCTATTTTGAGGATTTTGTGCTTTCGTCGCAAGGAGATGCAGATGTTTTCGTCGCCAAATATGACAAACACGGCAACATTCAGTGGGCGAAACGCGGAGGAGGTGTGGCTTCCGACTGGGGGCAGGGCATCGCCGTAGATAAACAGGGCAACGTATATACCACCGGCAAATTCAACAAGAAAGCAGACTTTGGGAAGGATACCCTCGTTTCGCAGGGGGAGGAAGACCTCTTCGTCGTGAAATATGATCCGGCGGGTAACGTCCTCTGGGCGCGGGGTGCGGGCGGTAACATGGATAATCGCGGGAATGACCTTGCCATTGACCCCCAAAACAATATTTACTTAACGGGTAGCTCGCGGGGCTGGATGTCCTTAGACGGGCATGAGGTCTTCTCGGACGGACTCAACGACATGTTTCTCGCCAAACTAAGCCCCGACGGCAAATTCGAGTGGGCGAAGACGGGGGGCGGTGAGGGCTACGATTTCGGCTTTGCCTTAGCCACCGACCCGCATGGTAATATTTACCTGACGGGCTGTTACAATGGGCGGGCAACCTTCGACGGCAATACCCTCATCAGCAAGGGGAATCTGGACGTTTTCGTGGCGAAATATTCCCCGCGCGGGCAACTACTCTGGATACGAAGCGGGGGCGGAACGGATGAAGACTACGCCGGCTCGGTTTATACCGACAAAGAAGGCAACATTTATGCGACAGGGGAATTTAGAGGTATCGCCACTTTCGGCAGTCATTCGCTCAAATCGAAGGGTAATTGGGACATCTACTTAATCAAATACGACCCCAAAGGAAATACCAAATGGGTGCAACGGGCAGGAGAAGCCCATTATGATCGCGGTTCTGCCATCTCCGGCGACCAAGAGAATAACGTTTTAATTACGGGACACTTCGAGGTAGGTGCCGCCTTTGATAAAAATGCCATTCAGTCGAAGGGGAAAGAGGACGTTTTCGTAACCAAGATGAGCCAGTTTCCATCCAATCCCGTAGCGACGTATTCGGCAGTGGAGACCAAAACCATCAAGCCCGACGCAGAAGCCCCCGAAAAACCCAAACCCGATGACGATGGATTGATTATCTATCCCAACCCGAACGGCGGTGAATTTGAACTGTCTTGGAAGTCGAACGTGGTGCAAAAAGTGAAAGTGGTGGTAGATGATCCGACCGGAAAAGTCTATTTCAGCCAGCGGGAAACCCTGAAAATAGGGCATAATTCTTTCGACATCAAGATAGACAATATTCCGGCGGGATACTACACCGTTCGCCTCATCGGACGCAAACACGAATACAAAGCCCAACTCATCATCCGCTAAGGCGAAAATGAAGGTTAAACCGATCTGTTAGCGTGTACCTTTGGCTTGGGCGGAGACTTCGTTCAGCAGTTGGATGAACTCGGTATCCTTCAAATAGCCGGCTTGGCTTAGCACTTTACGATTCGGTAGCACAAAAAGCGTGGTGGGGTATCCTTGCAGACGACCGTTCACCAAGACCTGTACCAGTTCCTGACCCGAATACTCCTTGCCTTCAAATTGGTATTTCACGCCCTGCGTTTCGGGGTTGAGTTTCACGGCAACGAAACCGTTGTTGATGGCATTCTGAACGGATTTCTTTCCGTATGTTTCTCTGTCCATCACTTTACACCATCCACACCAGTCGGTATAGAGGTCTACGATGATGATTTTCTTGTCGTTCAGGGCGTTGGGGTAGGCATTCGACCATTGTTCCCATTTCATCCCTTCGGCGGAGGGGACGGTACTGTTCACGGCGGAAGCAGTGCAGGAAACCCAAAGGGCGGCAAATGCCAGCAAGCCGATGCTATGCAGGAGGAGTTTCATAGTGGGGTTGTTTAGTAAAAACTGAAAAAACGTTGTTAACGATTGATGTTAGATTTAATAGGGTCAAAAATAATACCCCAACCACAGGATTGATTACATTAAGTTATTAAAAAAGGCAAACCCTTTCCCTAAAAAAACTTAGAACGGGCAATTCGGGCTATATCGTTTGGAAGAACGGGTACAGCGACTTAATTTTGCCGTCCCCAAAGAACTTATATTGTTTCTGTGCCATGAATACGGCTTCCAAAGCCCCCACCGAACCGAAGGTGGTTTCTCCTCGGATGTTCCGCAGTGATTTTCTGGAATATTTTTCGCATGTAAATCCTTACACACCGGCTGTGATTTATGTGCCGGTAGTTATATTTTTTCTGTATCAAAGTGCGGTGATGCCGGGCTTAGCGTGGTGGCTGACGATTGTGTTGTATTTGGCGGGGATATTCATCTGGTCATTTTTAGAGTATATCCTCCACCGCTACGTCTTCCACTGGCAGAATGACACGGATTGGGGTAAACGCTTACATTTTTTCCTACACGGTGTTCATCATGACTACCCGCAAGATATGACCCGATTGGTGATGCCTCCGGGCTTCAGTATGCCATTGGCGGTATTGTTTTATTTCGGCTATAAAGCTTTATTCGGGGAAGTGTACACTCCTGCCCTTTTTGCGGGATTGGTTACGGGCTATCTGATCTATGATATGACCCATTTTGCGATTCATCATTTCAACTTCAACGCCAAATGGTGGAAAAAGATCAAACACCACCACATGAAGCACCATTTCATGGACTCCGATAACGGCTTTGGAGTGAGTTCCATGTTTTGGGATTATATCTTTCAGACCCAAAAATTCCAACCCAAGAAGAAGAAATAAAAAAAAACGATTGGGCAAAACAATCAAAGATCATTTCAGCCAATCGCTTGTAAAGTGGGCAGGTAAAGATATTATTGGTTATTGTTTCCAGAACGGTATTGACCGCTGAGAATCCTTATTCCGAAGCACGGCTTGGTACATCCCCGCAGCCAATCCCTCCGGGTGAAACTGTACTTGATGACGTTCCGAGACGGTTTGGGTTTGGAATACTAAACTTCCGGTGGTATTATAGACTTTCAGTTCCACGACGGTATTTTCGGAAAGGTCGTCCGATTCAATGGTAAATGCTTCCGCTACGGGGTTGGGATAAAAGGTCAAAGGCGTAGCGGATTGTATTCTTTGGACTACTATGTTGGATTTTTCGATGCCGTCGCCGGTACTTTGCCACACTTGATAGTAGTTTATTCCCGCGAAGGGATGCGCATCCTCAAAATAGAACGATTGACGGGTAGTCTTGCTCATCACCGAGTCAATGGTGGTCCACTGCTTGGTGTCGGACGACCGGCGGATATAAAAGCGGGTATTAGGTTCGACGGGGTCATCCGTTTCCCAATTGAGGGCTACTCCGGCAGTAATGGCTTTCACCTTGAGTTTCAAGGGCAGGATTTCCATCGCCATCGGTCTGTCCTTGTATTTGAGCAACCAAAAGTCATTACCGCCTCGGCTGTTTTCGGTTTTATCCCCGCCGGCATTAGAATTGGTATATCCCAACACGAGGAGGTCATTTTCGGGAGTCCTAGCGACTTGCGCACCGACATCCGCACCGGTATGACCGATGGTTTTGTCGCCGATGATCGTGCCATCAGCAGCTACTTTAACGAGCCAGATGTCATTACCCCCTTTGGAATTTTCAGATTTAGTACCACTGCGGTTGGAAGCACTATACCCACAAATGAAAATATTCTGGTCAGAGTCTTCTTTTAAGGATTGGTGGTAGAGATAATCGTACCCGGTTCCGCCAATGGTCTGTTCCCAGAGTTTATTACCATTGGAGTCTAATTTGAATAACCAGTAATCCCAATCGCCAATGCTCTCTGATTGTTTGTCTCCGCTCACGGGAGACTGAGTGGCAGATAAAATTAAGACTTGATCGTTTGCCGTTTTAATGATTTGAAACATTCTGTCGTCCCTATTTCCTCCGTAGGATTTTTGCCATAGAATATTTCCGCTAAAATCAATTTTCACGATCCATAAATCAGCGGCTCCTCTGGAAGGAGCTGTTTTATCACCGCTTATTCCCGTAGTAGTAAACCCTGCCAAAATATAACCATCATCCACTGCCACCATTGAATTCAATGTTTCAAGGGCATCTCCTCCATAGGTTTTATCCCATAACTTATTGCCGGCGGAATCAATTTTAATTACCCAATAATCATAACTACCAAGAAAGGGGGCCGATTTTTCAAAACTGGGGTTAGACCCGCTATCTCCGCCAAACAGAAATCCACCATCCGGGGTAGGGACAATAGTGCGCATCCCATCATTCGCGCTTCCGCCATAGGTTTTATCCCAAATTTTATTACCGGAAGCGTTAATTTTGACCAACCAAACGTCTTTATCTCCCCGTGAGGGTTCGGACTTATCACCACTTATCCCCGATAAACTAACTCCGGCCAAAATAAAACCGCCGTCATTGGTTTTAATGATTGTTGCTAAACGGTCTTCTCCACTACCTCCGAAGGTTTTATCCCAGACCTTATTACCGGCAGAATCTACTTTTATCACCCAATAATCCCAGTCTCCGCGACCGGATTGGGATTTTTCACTTGATATTCCCGAATTGGAGATACCCGCTAAAAGCCAACCCCCATCATCGGTAGGAAGCATGGTGCGGGCTTCCTCGTTCTGGTTGCCCCCATAGGTCTTATCCCATAACTTCGTGAGGGATAATTGTGCGCTAACGCTTGTAAAACCAAAATACAAGCATATAGGAAAGAGTAAAATTTGTCTCATTTCTTACTAATGATTATTCCAAGCGCAATTTACGAAAATCATCAGTTTGGTTTGCAATAATCTTAAAAAAAATAGTTGCCCAATTCGTAAACGGTGCTTTTTGCAGAATTATAGTGGACAAAATCGAATAAAGAAAGAACCTTATTCTCTTGCGGAACAATCCCCGCGCCCCTGCCGTTAGTTAAAACGTGCTACGCGAATCTACCTTTTCAGAACAAAAAAGCCGAACCCCGTTTACCTTCCTGCGGTCGTGGTGGTTTTGGATACCGCTCGTTTACGGGGTGGGCGTGCTGGGAATGCTATCCCCGCACAAGGATTTATTTCTGAAGATCACCCCTTTCCAACTGATCGGTACTGCCATCGTCCTATTAGCTTATCATAACGGCATTCGTAGGATAGAAGTTGTCTTCTTCATCCTTTGTGCGCTCATCGGCTTTTTGGTGGAAGTGGTCGGCGTGCAGACAGGGTTAATCTTCGGTAACTATCAATACGGTTCAACGCTCGGATTTTCTGTTGCCGGAGTTCCGTTAACGATTGCGGTTAATTGGTTCATTATGGTATACATTACAGGCTGGGGTTTTCGGCTTATTATGCGGGAATTTCAACCATTAGTAGGGGCATTGATGATGACGGGGATTGATGTCATCATCGAACAGGTAGCCCCGAAACTCGATTTCTGGGCATTTGCCGGTGAAAACGTACCGGTACAGAATTATATCGCATGGTTCGTCATCGGTTACGGTTTGCATTTTTTGGGCGGGCGAATGGGTGTGCGCTTTCATTCCAAGACTGCCCCGATGGTATTTGCTTCTATGTTTGGGTTCTTTTTACTGTTAAAGTATTGCTTATGAGGGACTTTTCGAACTATACCTACCTAATCATCAATATACTCACGATTGCATATCCGTTGGCGCAGAGTTTTGAGCATCGCTTGAAGCTTCATACCCAATGGAAATTCTTATTACCGGCTATTGGAATCACGGGGGCGTTTTTCATCGTTTGGGATCAAATTTTTACCCTAAAAGGCATCTGGAGTTTTAACGACCGCTACACTGTCGGCATAAACATCGGGGCTTTACCCTTGGAAGAATCGCTTTTTTTCCTGACAGTACCGTATGCCTGCATTTTCATCTACGAAGTTCTGCGTTACTTTCTCCCAAAAACTCCAAAGGATATTTCATGGATACGCCCTTTTACTTTACTTGTAGCGGTGGGGCTGATGATTATCGCTTTAATTTTTCGGGAAAAGGCTTATACGTCCCTCACGTGTAGTTTCAGCAGTGTATTTTGTTTGATCCATCTAAGACTATTCGATGCCATGTATCAGTACCGTTTCTGGATGGCTTATGCAGTGCATTTAGTCCCGATGTTTATCGTGAATGGGATATTGACCGCCTTGCCCGTCGTCATCTATAATGATTTGGAAAATACGGGCATCCGCTTGGGGACGATCCCGATTGAAGATACGACCTACTCGCTCCTTTTACTAATGATGAACCTAACGATCTACGAATGGTTACGCAAAAGACAGGGCTTTCAGCTGAATTGAAAAAGCAACCTGATCACACGGGCGTTTTTATCGGCATAACGCTTATCGGTTTATGGATTATCAGCACGTATCTTTGTGTTTCGGGTGAACGTCTGCCGGCTCTTTGGCTGATTGTGCCGTTAATGCTGTTACAAACACACCTTTATACGGGGCTTTTCATCACGGCGCATGATGCGATGCACGGCTTGGTCGCTCCCAATCGGTGGTTAAATGATGCCATTGGTTGGTTGGCGGCGATCCTCTTTGCCTTTAATTGGTACGGGAAACTGTTGCCCAAACATCACGCGCACCACCGCCACGTCGTCACCGAAACCGACCCCGACTACCACGAAGGTTCATTTCTACGGTGGTATGTTTCGTTTGCCTTAGAATACATCAGTTGGAAGCAGATATTGGCGATGGCGATCACCTTTAACTTGCTGAAGTTAGCTTTCCGAAACGACCTTTTAATCTTATTTTGGATACTGCCGTCGGTGCTTTCTACTGTACAGCTCTTTTATTTCGGGACGTACTTACCCCACCGCAAAAATCCCGACTTCGCCCCCAACGAACACAAAGCCCGCAGTCAGTATTGGGGGCATGTGTGGGGGTTCATCAGTTGTTATTTCTTTGGCTATCATTATGAGCATCATGCGTTACCCTACGTGCCTTGGTGGCGGTTGTGGCGGACGGTGGAGCGTACTACTTGAAAATCATAGCTCCTATTTATTTTGGTATTTATTAGGTTAATGCTATGACTTTTTAGTTATCTTTACGGACTTAATGGCACTACTCTTGTGGAGATTCGTTACGATACTAAAAAGTTGGTGAAACAATGCGACGGCGAAAAAGCGATTAAACGGAACTTTCCCAATGAAGCTAAGAGTATTCTGAAAAGAGTACAGGATATGGAGGATTTCCCTACCTTAAAGGACTATCTGAATGGTGCAAGAGGAAACCCGCATCCGCTCAGGGAAAACTTAAAAGGTTGGTTTTGGGTACACGTCAACGGCCCGAATGTGATTATCTTTGAACCCTTAACAGAAGTTCCTGATGACGAAACCGGAAATCCTGATTACTCACAAGTAACAGCTATCAATATTATAGCCGTTAATGTACCGGAAGCTGACTACAAAAAGTAATTTATGACAAAGAAAACCTATCCTGCAAATATAGATTGGCGCATCCCACCCGGCGAAATGCTCGAAGATTACTTGGAAGACCGCCAAAAAACGCCCGAAGCCTTAGCGCAATATCTGGGTGTCAGTGAAAGTTATGTTCAGGACTTGCTTTCCTGCAAGGAAATGATGACCGTTGACATGGCGCGAAAGATAGCCACTTTCTTGAACATGCCCGAATATTATTGGGTGAATAACGTACTGAAATACGAGGAGTTTTTGGCAAAAAAGCAAGATCAGCAGACGGTCGTCGAAAAACTGAACAGCCTACCCTACCGGGAACTCATCAACATTGGCTTAGAAAAAGAAGCCGAAAAAATCCGTAAGATTGCCGAGAAGATTCTCAAATCAGCCCAACCCGAGTTGCCTTAGTGGCTTAAAATTGACCGATATTGGGTTAAAACGTGTAAATTGCGGTCATGGAGCAAGCAAAAAGCAAACAAAATAAAGGGCTGTACTTGGTGGCGGGGCTGTTGGTAGTGGGAATTGTGCTGTACATGCTATTCGTCATCTTAGGTAAGCGGACGAAGCCCGACTACCTTTCCGTTTCCAACTCCCTGAAAAATAAGGCTATGGACTTGAAAAATATGGGAAGCGATGCGCGCTTTGCCGATTCCGATACCGACCTGAACGCCGACGGGCATTACGACCTCTTTGCTTACCAAGCTGCCCCCTCAAGTTCTAAAGATACGGCATATCAACTGCACTTCAAGCAGGCGATGCTCCTCCAATTAGAAAATAAGAAATATAAGACGCTCCTGCACATCACCCGCAACCAAATTACTGGCGCGGACGGCAAACCCTTGCTGATGCAAAACCCTACGCCCCACGGCTACCTGATCCGCTTCGATACCACGGGGCGGAAATGTATGCTTCGTTTGGCGCAATCTACTAACGAAGGCTTGCCCGCTTCCGAACCACTCTTCTTGGAATGGCAAAAAGACCGCTTTGTGCCGACGTATTAGGGGCTGACGATCTTTTCGCCCCTCGATTAAAGTCGAGGGACTAACTTGTTTCGGGTATTTTTTGTCTTACGGCAGGCTTTGTCCCCGTACTTTATGCCGAACCTCACGTGGTGTCAATAATTGGCTCATACTTTCACTTTGGATGCCGTGATGTCTTCAAACATCCCGATCACGCCGAAGGTATCCCCGCTTTCATCTTTGAGCGGAATTTTACTCATGCGAAGCCACATTTCGGGCATCCCCTCCATCAGGATTTGCTCCTCTTGGTTGACTTTCGCCTCACCGCTGTCCATCACGGCTACGTATTCCTGCCACGTTGCCGCCGCCACGTCCGCCCAAGGCATCTCATCATCCGTTTTGCCGATGAGCATATCTTCGTTGGTAACTTCGACGGATTGCGCTACACTAAACAGGAACGGCTTGTTATATCCCAAGTAATGCCCCGTTCGGTCTTTCCAGAAGATCGCCAAGGGGAGCGCGTTCACGATTTGGTTGAGGATGACAGTCTGCCGGCGAAGGAGTTGGTTCGTCTCCATGATTTGCTTGGCGGTCATCTTTTCGGCGGTAATGTCTTCATAAAGTCCCACCACACCGAAAGCCGTTCCTTTTTCATCCAAAAGCGGAACTTTGCTCATCCGTAACCACATTTCGCCCATTCCTTCGATAACGATATGATCTTCTTGCCGCATTTTGGCTTGCTTGCTGTCCATAACTTCTACGTATTCGGGCCAAGTGGACTTCGCTACATCCGCCCAAGGCATATCGGCATCCGACTTACCGATGAGTACATTTTCATCCGAAACGTCTACTGACTGGGCTACACTCATCAAGAAGGGTTTGTTGTAACCTAAGTAACGCCCCTCACGGTCTTTCCAAAAGACGGAAAGCGGTAAGGCATCCACGATTTGTTTTAGGACGGCTTTTTGCTCTTGGAGCGTATCTTGGGCTTTGCGCATTTGCTCTTGGGTGGCTTGGAGTTCCTCCATATTTTGGCGGAGTTCCTCTTCTTGCGACAAGAGTTCGTTGTTTTTGTCCAAGAGTTCTTTTTCTTGGCGTTTCCGTTCGGAGATGTCTCCGCTGACGACCCCGATCCCAATAATATTACCGGTAGCATCCTTGGCGGGGAAGAAAGCCACATCGAAAAAGCCGGAAATACCCTTGAAGTTATATTCCGTCTCAAAAGCATGGGAATTTCCCGCTAAGACGGATTGGAACAACTGGCGGTAGGCATCTTGTTCGTTAGGCGCGATAACAGATAAGAGATTGTCTCCGATATGTAGGTCAATATTAGCGGCTTTGTAGAAGTTGATAACGTTTTCGTTGGCTAACTCGATGATGAAATCGGTATTCACCAATAGGATATTATCCGCACTCCCGTCAATGATCGCCTGCGTTTTTTGCTGTTGCTCCAAAATCACGATTTGGGCTTTGCGCATCTGCTCTTGGGTGGCTTGGAGTTCCTCCATATTTTGGCGGAGTTCCTCTTCTTGAGCCAAAAGCTGACTATTCATATCCATGAGTTCTTTTTCTTGGCGTTTGCGCTCGGTGATGTCGCGGGCTACCATCCCAACCCCCATTACATTGCCTTTGGTATCTTTAGCGGGAAAGAAATCGTAGGCAAAGGTGGATACCTTATCATTAAACGTATATTCTTTCTCAACCGTAAAGACATTACCGGCTAATGCACCCTTAAATATTTGCATATAGCCCTCTGTTTCCTCCGGCGTAACGTAATTAAATATATTCTCCCCGATCTGCATCTCTACGCCGTTTTCCTTGTACCACCTGAAGTAATTACGATTTGCCATTGCAATCGTAAAGTCAGGATTATAAAGGGCGATGTAGTCCGCACTCCCGTCAATGATCGCCTGCGTTTTTTGCTGTTGCTCCAAGGTTTCTTTTTGCGCTTCCCGCATTTGCTCTTGGGTGGCTTGGAGTTCCTCCATATTTTGGCGGAGTTCCTCTTCCGGTGCCAAAAGCTGGTTGTTCATATCCATAAGTTCACGCTCTTGGCGTTTGCGCTCGGTGATCTCGCGGGTAACGAAGCCTGCCCCCATCACTTGCCCCTGAGTATCTTTAGCGGGGAATACGTCAAATTCAAAGATGGATACTTTATCATTAAACGTATATTCTTTCTCAAACGAGAAGGACTTTCCTGCCAAAACGCCGTTTAGGATTTGTTTGTAGCCTTGTTCTTCTTCCGGCGTGATGTAATTAAAGATGTTATCACCGATTTTAATATCGGCACCGTTTTGCTTGTACCAGTTGAAAAAGTTGGTGTTCGCCATCGCTAAGGTATAGTCGGCATTAAACAAGAAGATATTATCCGCACTCCCGTCAATGATGGCTTGGGTTTTAAGCTGCTGCTCCAAGATTTCTTTTTGCGCCTGCCGCATCTGCTCTTGGGTGGCTTGGAGTTCCTCCATGTTTTGGCGGAGTTCCTCTTCATGGCGTTTGCGGTCGGTGATTTCACGGGTTATCAAGCCGATGCCCATCACCGTACCATTTACGTCTTTGGCGGGAAAAACGTCCAATTCAAAAACGGAGGTCTTATTATTAAAGGTATATTCTTTCTCGAAGGTGAAGGATTTTCCGGCTAAAGCGTTGTTAAATATCTGTTTGTAGCCCTTTTCCTCTTCGGGCGTAATGTAATTAAAGATATTCTCCCCGATCCGAAGGTCTGCCCCGTTTTGTTTATACCAATTGATGAAATTCCGGTTGGCTAAGGCTACCGTAAAGTCGGGGTTAAATAATACAATATTATCGGCACTGCCGTCAATAATCGCCTGCGTTCTAAGTTGCTGATCCAAGATTTCTTTTTGCGCCTCCCGCATTTGCTCTTGGGTGGCTTGCATTTCCTCCATGTTTTGGCGCATTTCCTCTTCTTGTGCCATCAGGCGGTTGTTCATGTCCAGGATTTCCTGTTCTTGCTTTTTCCGCGTGGTGATGTCCCGACTCACGATACCGATCCCGAAAACCTTACCGTCCTCGTCAAAGACCGGGAAACGCGACACTTCCGAATAGGTAGCCACATCCTCAAAGGTGTAGAAGGTCTCTTCGGTATGACTTTCCCCGTTCAGCGCGCGCTCAAAGCGTTTTTGGTAGGCTTCTTTTTGGTCGGCTTTCACAAAATCAAAGATGCTCCTGCCCGGCGACAAGTCATGCCCTAAGCCTGCGTAGAAATCGCGGAAGACTTTATTTGCCAACTGAACCTTAAAGTCGGTATCAATCAGCATCACGTTATCGGCGTTGCAGTTGATGACGGCATCGAGCATCATCTTTTGGCGCGTAATCTCTTTTTCCTGAATCTTCTTGTCCGTGATGTCCCGCACGATTAACTGATGTAATTCCTGATCGTCAAAGACGAGCTTGGTGATGCGAAATTCGCAATCGCGGACTTGCTCATCGGCACGCTTAATCGTTAATTCAAAGATGACCTCGCGTTGCGATTCTAATTGCTCCAACTGACTTTGCAGTACCTCTGCGGATAATTTACCCCCCGTCTGTTCGGTAGGACAGAAATGCGTAACCGCTTCGGCAAGCATCATTTCCCGTGAAGTCAATCCAAAAAGCCGCAGACCGGCGGGGTTTATGTCTTCAATTAAGCCATCCTTTAAGATGATGATCGCATCCCCCGCATTGTTAAATAAGCTGGTGGAGCGTTTCAGGGCTTTTTGTAATTCCGATTCGCGGGCGGCGAGTTCGTTATTTTTCTCGGTAACTTCTAATTCTTTTTCTTTCTGCTCGGTGATGTCCTGCACCAAACCGTACACCTTGATGATGTCGCCTTTATCATTCCGCACGGCGAAACCATCGGTACGCACCCATTTCACGTCCCCGCCTCGGGGCATGATGCGGTATTCGAGGTTGGAGCGCGTGCCGTACATCACTAAGTCCATGTAGGACTGTTTGAAAGCATCGCGGTCTTCAAAATACGTCATCTGGGTAAGCATGTCATAGTCCAATGGTCCCGCTTCGGGTGAAACGTTGTAGATTTGGTACATGCTATCGCTCCAGAGGGTATTTTTGGTGCGGAGGTCTAATTGCCAGCTTCCCATTCGGGCGATGGATTGAGCGATCTGCATTTGTTGCTGTTGCTCCAAAAGGCGGGCTTCATTCCGTTTTTGATCGGAGATGTCGCGTACCACCATCAGCAGGAGCGTTCCTCCCTGATAATCAAAAGGAGAAAGATATATCTCGGAGTCGAATTCTTCACCGCCTTTGCGTTTGGCTTTCCACTCAAAGGAAGTCCCGCCGTCATTCATGGCATACACCAAGCGGTCAGGGATTTCTTCGGAAGTAGCCCTGCCGGAAATTTGATTAGATGCCGAGAAGTCCGCCCAGCCTTTCCCCAGAAATTCCTCCCGCGATTCACAGCCGAAGATACGGAGTGCCGCGCCGTTACATTCCAAGAAGCGTCCCTTTTCAATGGTGATGACGGCATCCCGCATGGATTCCAACAGGATGCGGGTACGGTCGGCTTCCTCCTTGAGGTTGATTTGTACGCGGCGCATCTCCTCTTGGGTGGCTTGGAGTTCCTCCACGTTTTGGCGCATCTCTTCTTCCTGCGAGACTAAGGCTTCGGACTTAATCTGCATCTCATGGTAGAGCCTTCGCGTTTCTTCCTGACCACTGATATTGAGCAGGTTGGCGGCGATGTTTTCACTGATTTGAAGGAGAAATTCCGTTTCATGCGCACCGATTTCGCGGATGGAGGAAATTTCCAACACACCGGCTAAGGTCTCGTTGTATAATAGGGGCTGAACCCGCAAGGCACGCGGTTTCACCTGTGCAATGCTGGTAGCCGTAAAGGATTCAAAAGAAGTTTCCGCCCCGAAATAGGAGGCACGGCGGGACTTGGCTACCTGTCCAATGATACCCTCGCCTAAGGGGATAGCCTTGCGGATTTTATTTTTATCGAAGGCATATACGCCGATGAGATGTAACAGTTCCTCGCCCCCCGATTTTTCATAGAGGTAGAGTGAGGCTTGCAAACCGTCCACCGCCAGCACCAGTTCATCCAACAGGCGGTCTGTCCATATTTCGAGGGTATCGTCATTCCGCCAGCGCATCAAAGAGATGAGCCGCGCCAACAGGGTTTCGGTATGGCGTTTGGCTTCTAAGTCGGCTTTTGACTTCTGGAGTTCGTCCACCAAGCGGGTGAGTGCGCCGGAATCAGCGGTCTGTATCATCATCGTATCTTGCATAGCCAAAAATAGTCATTCCCCGCAATTTAGCGATTAATATTTTAGAATTATCGCAAGAATGGTGGAAAAAAATGTGGAGGGGGGGTGATTTTAGGTGAGGCATCCCTCCAACACTGCCCGCACCGTCTCCTCATCCCAATAGGATTGTAAGCCCTGAGCCACGTACCAGTTATTCGCTAAACCGTCCCACGATAGCCATTCTTCGTAACGATCTAAGATGTTTAGGGTGTCGGCTAAATCGGCATTATAGGATAAAATCTGCCAATCCTCCCAATCAAGACGATCTTTGAAGCATTCAATAATTTCAGCAGTCCAGCGAACTACCGTATAATCTGCCGTCTCCATCAACACGCTAATATTCCAGCGATCTTGGAATTGCAATAGCAGTTCCTTTGACCAAGGTAAGGATGAATTGTAAGATAATAGTAACCAATCCCAGCGATCTTCAAATTGCGTAAGAATCGGAGAAGACTGCCAAAGCAAACCATGATTTTGGGATAATCCTCTCCAATCCAAGCGATCTATAAAGGTTTCAATCAGTTCGATAGACCAAGGGAAATTCCAATTTTCCGACAAATTTTCCCAATCCCAACGATCATAAAAGCGATTAATCAACTCAACCGACCAGGGTAAACCTGTGTTGCCGGAAAGGGTTTCCCATTTCCAGCGATCTTGGTATTTTTCGATAAGTTCAGCCGACCAGGGTAAGACACTATTACACGAGAGCATTTCCCAACTCCACAGGTCTTTATAATCTTCAATCAGATCAACCGACCAAGGTAACTGTTGATTGCGTGAAAGATGAAACCAGTTCCACTTCGTTTTATATTTTTTGATGAGTTCGACCGACCATGGCAATGAAGGATTGCCGGAAAGGGCTTCCCAGTCCCAAGAATACTTAAATTGTTCGAGCAATTCGTCAGACCAATTTATATACGAGTTATAAGATATACGCTTCCAATCCCAATCATTTATATAACGACGCAGGAGTTCAACAGACCATGTAAATTTTGTAATAAAATTAGAGGGTAATCCACTCCAATCCCATCGCTCTTTATAACGCTCGATTAAATGTTCAGACCAAGTGAGGTTTTCGTTAGCGGAAAGCCACTTCCAATTCCAGCGGTCTTGATATTTTTCGATAGATTCGGGTGACCATTCTAAAACCCGATTTTTAGAAATCTCCCCCCAATTCCACCGATCCTCATATTGCGCCACCAATTCCCACGTCCACGGCAGTTGCTTATTTGCCGACAATGCTCCCCAATCCCAACGGTCTTCATATTCGGCGAGTAGTTCGGGACTAAGGGCATGAAAACGACTCAAATGTTGAAACACAAAATCGGGATGGCGGCGCATCAGGGCGATGAATCGGTCGCGTTCGGTGGTGATCATGGGACTGAAAATAAGGTCTGGTTGAAATGGGAGAAGATTATAATTGAGGAAGATGTTTATGGATAACTTGAGTAAATCTGGCATTATGCGTTCCTAAGAAAAGCAAAACAATCCACGATTTAAGGGCAATAGGATTATCTGTTTTCAGTTGCTCCCATTGTTCAAAAAAATCTTCCATATTATTTAAGATGGTAAACACATCAACCGGTGTTTGCTGGCTAATCGGTTCGTACATATCATAGTCAGCGATTTCACGGAAGGTGTGGAGGTTGTAGAATAGCTCTGATAAGGATTGAACGATCGGTATAGGATGAAACATGGTTTCCTGTTGACCATCCGGTATCAGAAGTGGCTTAAAATTTAATAGAATATTATCTCCTGTGATATACCGTTCGCGCAACCGCCGACACGCTTCTTTCATCGTTGTATGCGTAAATTTACGGTAATTATTGAGGTAAAAGCCAACATCTTTCGGTGCAAGCGTTTCCAATCCGTCATCGGCAATTAAGCGAAAAACGGCATAGTAAGCGGTAGAAATACACCGACGCATATCACCTTCACTACTTCGATGTCTCCAAATAAACCAAGCTAAGGAACGAAGGTCTTGGGCAGGTTGAACCCTTAAATCAGATTTATTCATTAATCAACAGTTTAAATTCTGTTTGTCGCCTCAAGATGATGTCAACAGCAAAGTAGAATCGTGATGCTTTTTGAAGTCCTCCCTGCTCGGATAAATATCGAATTACCGGTTGTATTTGTTGACGCATGAAGGCAATTTGCAGGCTGGGTACGTCTTCTTTTTTGGGAAAATAGCGATCCGGTACTGCTACATTAACGATCAGATGCTTATTGTTTAGGTCATCAATATATTCTGTTAGTAATATATCTTGATCCTCTACTTGATTGAAGGCAAAGACTGAACGATCACCATACCGATGTAACGCTTCAACGATTTCCTTTTTGAGTTGTTCGGGTGAGACGATTGGTGGAGCTAAAGTTATAGACATACGACTTCTTCATTTAATTACAATCACAAAAATAAGCCTTTCGCCCTTCATTTCCAATTGAGCTACCCCTTTTGCTTTTTCGCCTAAGAATCATCATCTTTGACGACAAGAAAAACGTCTTTCGAGACCACTAAACGAACTGCCATGTCTTTTAACCGGATGATGCCCCAAGTGCTGTGCATTGAGGCGGAACGTAACGAATTGGATACCCTTACCGAGCGATGCCAAGCTGTCTTCAGCGACTATGCCGTCGTAGGAACGGTCGGGGCGGAGCAGGGACTCAAAAAATTAGATGAAATGGTGATGAACCGCGAAGAAATCGCCATGATTATCACCACCCTAACCCTGCCCGATGCCAAAGGCGAACATGTCTTAGTGAAAGCCTATGAAAAGTGGCCCAACGCTCTGCGCCTACTCCTTTTGGATTCCCGTTCCAGCTTGGATTTCGTGCTGTACGAGCAGGCTAAGGTCTTTCGCGCCATCCGCAAGCCGATAGATGCCCATTCCTTCACGGGTACGCTGAACGAAGCCCTCCAGTTCTACCAACAGCGTCAGGAACTCATCCGCAAAAATAAGATCGTTACCGAACTGCACCGCGCCTCACTCACGTTAACGGGGGAACGGGATTTCAACCGCCTGCTCCACAAACTCATGCGGATCGTGATTGATAACGCCGATGCGCAGTGCGGGTACATCGTCCTGCGGCGGGATTTGGATGAATCGCTTTTCATCGAAGCCTCCGGTACGGCGGGCAGTTACGAAACCGACATCCGCACCATCGAAGTAACGGATTTTTCGCCCGTCTGTCCCGCCATCGCTGAATTTGCCCGCAAAGCCGGTGAAAGCGTCCTGCTCCACGATGCCTTTAATGAAGGTGTTTTTGCTTCTCATCCTTTTATACGGAAGAACCTGTGTCGGTCTATCCTCTGCACGCCGTTGATCTATCAGGGGCAGTTTTTCGGCTTACTCTATTTGGATAACCCGCAAAAGACGCACGCCTTCTCCGAATTTGATATTGAACTGTTGCGCCTTTTGTCCGCGCCCGCCGCCGTCGCCCTCCAGAATGCCAAACTTTATACGGAATTGGAGCAAATGGTGGTGGAACGCACCACGGAGGTCGTCCGCCAGAAGCAGGAAATCGAACGCCAGCGCGACCTGATCCAAGAAAAGAATAACGACATCATGGATTCCATCCGCTACGCCAAGCGGATACAGGATGCCATCTTGCCCAAAATACAGGACGTTAAGAAAGTCTTTCCGCAGGCATTCATCTACTTTCACCCCAAGGACATCGTCTCGGGCGACTTTTATTGGTATTCCCGACGCTTGAGTAAAAACATCATCGCCGTTGCTGACTGTACGGGGCATGGCATTCCCGGGGCGTTTATGACCGTGATGGCGAATACGCTCTTAAAACAAATCGTCGAACTGGAAGGCATCTTTAAGCCCAATGAAATATTATTACAGCTCCACCTGCGGATGCGGATTTCCTTGCAACAGCACGAGGATTCCAACCAAAAGGACGGCTTGGACATGGCTCTCTGTCAATTCGATGCCAACCGAAATAAGTTGCAGTTCGCGGGGGCGGGGCGTAACCTGATTATCATCCGCAATAAAGAGATCATCGAGGTGAAGGGCGACAAATTCGGCGTGGGCGGCGACCAAGAAGAAGAGTCCCGCGAGTACACCAACCACACCATCGAACTGGAAAACGGGGACATGATCTATCTTTTTTCCGACGGCTACCCCGACCAGATCGGCGAAGAGATCAACCGCAAGTTCCTCTACAAGCGGTTCTATAACTTACTGTTGGAGATTCATTCCAAAGACCCCGACCACCAAAAGATGCTCCTTGATGCCGAACTCCGCTACTGGCGGGGCGACCAAGAGCAGACCGACGACATCACCGTCATCGGCATCCGCATCGGCGAAGAAGAAGCGAAGGGATAGCGGTTAGATTACCCCTCCTGATAAGTTATTTAGTATATTTCCTTAAAACTCAATACGCGTTTTGGGTAGCCACGAGCGAATTTTGGCTTGCTCTTCTTCGGGGATGGGATTCCATCTAAGGTCAAGATAGGTAAGATTATCCTTAAGGTTGGTGATTGAATCGGGCAGGGTTGTTAACAGGTTATTGCTTAACCTTAGCACTTGCAGTTTAGCCAGTTGTCCGATAGAATCGGGTACACTATTTAACTGATTAAAACTTAAATCTAAATCTTGTAAATTGGTTAGTTTCCCCAAGCATTCAGGGACACTACTCAACTGATTAGAACTTAAATACAGCTCAATTAATAAAGTTAGCTGTCCAATAGACTCGGGTACACCAGTCAATTGATTATTATTTATATGTAACCTTTGAAGATTAGTCAGTTGTCCGATAGATTCAGGCACACTAGATAGTTGATTGATTTCTAAATGCATACTTCGCAACTTAGTGAGTTGCCCGATGGATTGCGGTATGCTCGACAGTTGATTACCGGAAAAATCTAATATAATTAAACCGAGCAGTTGGTTAATTGATTCCGGAATACTTGTCAGTCTATTTGAATTTAAATAGAGTGTATTAAGATTAGTTAAGTGCAGAACAACTTGGGGTACAGTTGTTAGCATATTTGCTTGTAAATCAAGTTCTTTCAAGTTAATTAGTTGCCTCAAAGATTCAGGTAAGCTGGATAAACCTTTAGATACTAGGGACAGCGAATGTAAACATGGAAAAACTATACCGATATTCAAAATATCACTCCCCCCTTGTTCCTTTAAGGAAAGTCGATATACTGCTCGTTCGAAGGTAAGTGCAGTGACCATATTTTTAAAAATTGGCTCTTGGGCTAATGATATTCCGTCCAACACTTGGCAGTCTCCTCGTTTGGGAAGTCTATAAATCCGAAACTTACTTTCACACCCCGCCGAATCTTTAGCTAGCCCTTCTTTCGGATAATCATTAGTAAAGGTCAACTTTTCCCCTTTCGGATGAAAAGTCTTCCCGCTATCTACCGAATATTCTTTCACTCCCTCACCCCAAACGGTCAATGTTCCCGTCGAATCGATTAACCCGACCGAACGCAATACAGCACTTCCATTCAAATCTTTCACCGCTCGCTCTTCCGATTCCACTAATGGCGTAACACTGACCGTATCCACGCTGGCGGTTATTTCAAACTCGGTATCGGAAGGCACAAAAGAGGTATATTCACCGTTGGCATTGGCAGTAACAGTCCGTTGCCCTACACTGATGACTACATTGGGGATGAGTGTTCCCTTACAGTTGCGTGCTTTGCCTTTCACGGTCGCCCTATTTCTCGGTACATCACAATTCCAACTGGAAAAATGCTTCACCGTGCCTACATAGCGGGGACCGACCTTGCGGGCTATGCCTTCGGGTTTCCAAGTGCCTGCCGTCTCGTCGAAGTGCCAGAGGGGCATGGAATCGGGCGCAGTCTTGTTCTGTTCCCAAGGGATGTAGAATTCCAAAGTAGCCTCTTTGTCCGAAGCTAATTTCAGCTTTTCGCCATTAGAACCGTTCATTTCCGCCGACATGAAGCCGTAGGAGATGAGCATCTTTTCCTGCCCGTTGGCATCTATTGCAGAAAAATCCCCGCCCGGCATCCGCAAACCGAAACCGTCCTCGCTCGGGAAGGAACGTTTCAAAGAGATGTTAATCGTTCCTGTATAGATTTGTCCGCTTTCCGTAACGGCACTATTCGGCGGGAAGGTCAGGAAAAATCCCCGCTCGGAGATGGTCGCTCCCTTCTGCGCATCAAAGCGGTTCGTTACTTTCAGCGGTTCCAGCATCGCCGTAAGCGGAGCAGTTGCTTGGTCGAAGAAATGAACACGCTGGGTATTTTTCCAAAAACCGTCTTTGGTGATGGTAACGATAGCAGTCGTCAATCCCGCATCCAAACCCGTGAGGATAAAGCGTCCCTGCGCATCACTTTTAACATTATTTATGCCGAAGGAGATCACCGCATCGGCGATCGGCTCGTAGCGTTCATCAATGATGCGTCCTGCGATGCTCTTTTCGGAAGACGCGGGGATATACGTAAATTCGGTAGTCTCCGCGTTGACTTGAACGGAGAAGTTGCCACCTTTCGCGGGTAAATACCACTGATTCGTAGCTCCCGGAATCGGATTTTGATCCCTAAACCACTGATACTGAGGCGCGGGATCAGTATAAAGGGTGTCGCCCTTCGTGAAAATACGGGGGCAGTCTTGGGCGTTGCTAACGTTCATCCAAAGAACGAAGGCGGTCAGGAGGGTTAAAGAAAGTTTTTTCATCGGTTGGAACTTTGGGGTTTTAGAAGGTAATATTAGTATTCGGTAACCACCAGCGTATTTTGGCTTGCTCTTCTTCGGAGATGGGGTTGCCGTAAAGGTAAAGCGTTTTGAGACTATCCTTAAGGTTAGCTATCGTGGAAGGCAGACTCGTTAACTGATTAGAAGCCAAATTCAGTTTTTGCAAGCGAGAAAGTAGTCCGATGGTATTGGGTAGGTTAGTCAACTGATTATTACTTAAATCAAGCTGGAGCAGACTCCCAATTTGTCCGAATGATTCGGGGAGGCTTTTCAACTGATTAGAACCTAAGTCCAGCTCTTGTAATTTGGTCAGTTCACTCATGGATTCGGGGAGGCTTGTCAGCTGATTACGACCTAAATTCAGCGTTTGCAGACCGGTCAGCTGTCCGATAGATTCAGGCACACTACCCAGTTTATTATCATATAGCCATAATCCTTGCAAGTTAGTGAGTTGTGCGATGGATTCCGGCAGACGACTCAGTTGATTACCGATTAATTCCAACTCTTGCAGGTTGGTCAGTTGTGCGATGGATTCCGGCACACTACCCAGCCGATTCATGCATATAATCAGCCTTTGCAGATTGGTCAGTTGTCCGATGGATTCCGGCAGACGACTCAACTGATTTTGGGATAAATACAACATTTGCAAGTTGACGAGTTGCCCGATAGATTCCGGCAAATTCGTTAACTGATTGCTGTATAATAGCAGTGTTTGCAGGTTTTGCAGTTGGACAATGGATTCCGGCACACGCACCAGCTGATTACTACTTAAATCCATGTGGTGCAGGTTATGTAGTTGTCCAATGGATTCCGGCACACTATCCAGCTGATTAATGTATAACAACAGCCTTCGCAGGTTTTGTAGTTGTCCAATGGATTCCGGCACACTATTCAGCTGATTTTCACCTAATATCAGGAATTGCAGGTTTTGCAGTTGTCCGATAGAATTCGGCACACTCGTTAACTGATTATTCTGCAACTCCAGCTTTTGCAAGCAAGGAAATCTATCTGTAATGAAGATTAGATCATCCTGATTCGGACTTGTACCCTCCAGTAATAGCTTTATCACTACCTCTTGCGCATTGATTGCCGCTTCCATGCTCCGATATACCGTTTTTTGCGCCAAAGCCGCACTATCCAATAACTGACAATGAATGAACCGCTCCGTTCCGGCGGACACCTCCACCGCATAATTCCCCTTTTTCGCCGGTAAATACCACTGTTTGGTCGCCCCCGGAATCGGATTTTGATCCTGTAACCACTGATACTGAGGCGCAGGGTCGGTATAAAGGGTGTCGTCCTTCGTGAAAATACGGGGGCAGTCTTGGGCTTGGGCGTTCAGAATGGTGAAGCACGCGAGTAGGAGGACGAAAAGCAACTTTTTCATTGGAAAAATAAGACGGATTCCAAGTGCAAGTTACATTATTTTCCTGAATCATGCCCAAAGAAAAAGCAAGCACGACCTAAGCATCATCCCTCCAAATGAATATCAGAAAACCGCCACTTCCGTACCGCTAAGCGCAACGTCCGCTCCATCCCACCGTAAGAAGTTTCCGCATCTCCGAAACAAAGCCGGCGCAATCCCCAAACGAATCGCGCATCACTAATCGAAGTACCGGAATGCAGGTAACAGCAGACCTTTTCCCAAAAAGGGGTAGCAAAATTGCTCGTCAGGGCAGATAATCCGATCATTTTTCGGTAATCAGCCAGCAGTTGCTCGATACCCGAAGCCTGCCAACATTTCGTTATCAGCAGGTCAGGATCAGTTAAGCGAAAACCGTCCCGCAGGCAGGCATAACACACCGCCCAACGCCGACTCACCCGCGAGGCGTAATAGTCGGCTAATCGTTTGTCGGACATGAAAGAGAATTAATAAAAAAACTTGTAAGGGTTATTCGGAACGGTGATTGCTGATAGCTATGCGTGCTTCCTCTCGGGTGTAGGATTTTTGGTGGGGTAAGTTGGCGATTCGTCGCTCAATTTCGGCGATTAAGTCGGCTTCGTGGTCAGGGATGACCGTTTGGCGGATGATTTCAGCTAACCGCTCCAAGAGGGGGATATTTTCATCCGGTATTTCATCAATCCATTGATGCAATAATCGGCGGTATTGATCGGCTTCCATGACCACGAAGATAAAACTTTTGCCGAAAATTTCCCAATTAGCGCACTGCCTCCCGTAAGGCTTCATCCGTCAGGGTGATAAAAGCCTTTTCACCGATTTGGTGCAGCAGGGCGTTGAGTTGGGCGGGGGCTTGGTGGTGGAAATTCCATTCGGTATCGGTGATCCAGCCTTTTTCGCGCCACAACGCCAGCTGTTGATGCGAATACGCCAGCAAACGGTCATTCCGAATCAAGAAGCGGGTCATGTGATGCACGGCGGGATTCGACCCGAATAATCGCTCCGACCAGTCGCCCAACTGTTGTAAGATCAAGTGGGGCGCGGCACCCGTTTCGATTTGGCGGGCAAGGTCGGCTTGGAGGTCTTCCGCACTTTGCAGGTGATAGCTCACGGGCTTATGAACGGCAATGGCTTGCGGGAAGAAGGGATTGCGGTAGCCCTCGATGATGCGCAGACTTTCCGCCATCAGGTAGTCATATAAATTAGAACCGATATGCGCCATCAACGTGTAAAGTTCCTCACGGTCATGGATTTTGGCAACACCACTCTGCGCATCATAAACAAACCGCAGGGCAAGGGCTTCTTCGGCTTTTTGGAGCAAAATTTCCCACGATTCCTGCGCATAACGGATGATTTCCGTCGGCGGAGTGATGTAGCGAAGCATCGGGCGGGGATCGGGCGTTTCATTCGACAAGGGATTGGCATAAGGGCGCAGCATCGCCGAGAAGGGTCCCAGTTGGAACTCATAGCCTTTGCCGTCGCACTGCGAACAAACATCCTGCCCCACATATCCGCCATGACAACCTTTTTGCGCGCAGGGCATCAGCTGAATTTCTTTGATCGGGAAAGCATTGGTAGCCATCACGGCTTGCCAGTCGGAGAACTGCCGGATCGCTTCGTTGGCAAAGGAAAGAAAAGCGGAAAAATAACTTTCATAACAATCGGCGTTCACGGCATCGCCCCGCAAGGTCAGCACCGGAAGCCTACCCAACCGATGCCGGTAAACCACCTGCGTGTTATAGCTTTTAACCGTTTCTGCTTGAGCAATTCGGACGATTTCCTCCGGTGTAATCAGGTAATAAACCTCACCTTCGGGAACGATACCACCGTCCCGATACAGGTTGGATTTTTCTTCCGAAAGAAAGATAAAGGCATCATCCCCCGCATACCGGATTTGTTCACTCGACACGAAGACGGGTATCACGGAAACGGGTTGGCTTTCGTCGGTGAGTCCCTCCCCCGTCGGCAACCAAACGAGCCTGCCGTTGGGGTCTTCGATCATCCGTTGGAGGAGGTGGGTTCGGCAGAAGACGAAGAAATCCGTCCCGAAAAAGTGGGGCTGGGAAAGGTAATCGCTTAATTCGTTGGAGATTTCGAGACCGTAGACACTGTCCTCCAAAATGCGGGAAACGGTGTGCAATGCCCGCAGGATGAGCGGTTTGGTGATGGGTACGTAGTTGTCGAGTCGCCAGCGGAAGGAGGCTTCATCTTCGTGGGGATGCCGGCGGAGTAGCACATCGGCGGGCGAACTGCCTTGGGTATGAATGCGCATCTCGTTACGGATTTTGATCCATCGGGTTTGCTGGCTTGGGCGGGGTAGGCTGAAAAAGCGTTCGAGGTAATGATTATATGCGGGCATAAATATAGCTTTAATGCACCCGCAAGGTAATGGCGTTGTGGGGAGATGGGGATACCCCTAATTCAAATAATTACCTTTCTTCAAATGCTAATGCAGATTGCTTAACCGCCACCAACGGCAAATCATAATTGGAAATAAACAGTTCATTTCCGCTTTGTTGGGAGGTCGGCGTAATGTTTTTCATGCCGTAAGTCAGCTTCCAAGGGACGATGTTGGCAAAAGCAAACAGCCGACGGATATACGGCGAATCGTCATAAGTCATCAAAAAGCGATGCGGACATTGTTTGAGTACATCGGCTAAGCGTTCATGGTCAAAGGTTTTATGTAATTTTCCGTTTTTACCGTAGAGGGCGGAAGCGGTGGCGGAATAATAAGGTGGGTCTAAAAACAGGAAAACATCATTACCGCTTTCCCGAACCACTTGTTCGTAATCTTCGTTGGTAATGCGGGTATTTTGCAATATTTTAGCGATAGGGGGGAGGCGTTCGATGGAAGATTCGGTAAAACGTCCCTTAAAAGCGGCTTGCGAGAACCCACCGGCTTCACTCGTACCGGAAAAAGTGATGCGGTTAAAGATGAAAAAAGCGGCCGCTAACTCAATTCCCTGCCGTTCTGTGATGGTTTTTTTGAGGAAGGTATGTAAGTCTTTGCCTTCGGGATAATCTGATTTCCATGTACGGATTTGGTTGATGAGTCCTTGAACGTCTTGTTGGCAGGCTTGCCAGAAAGTAAAGAGTTCAAAGTAAAGGTCGTTAATCCAATACTGCCGTTCGGGAAAAAGTTGCTTCAGATGAACAAAGACCGACCCGCCCCCTACGAAGGGTTCGCGGTAGGCTTCAAAGTCCGGAATGAGTGGGATAATTTGATTAATCGCCCTGCTTTTCCCGCCCGGATAACGTAAAGGACTGCGAATCATGGGGTTATGCCTAAAAGTCTGATTTCAAATCGGTTTTGTTTCGCTTCACAAAATAAGGCATTAATCTTGTTTATCAAATTGGCTTTTAGCTTATTTTCTTCCACAAAACTAATCAAATGCTCCGTTTCTGCAGTGGAAGATACACTTCCTTTTATTAAGGGTGAAGTCAACTGTAAAATCGGAAGGACGGGATAGTTTTTCTGAAGAAAGGTTGCTTCTTCCAGATTGGAGAAGAGAACCATTTTAATCAAACCGTCTTTGATGTCGTTATCAGAAGGCAAAAAGTGCCTTTTAGCGTGCTTGGATTCGATTAATTCAAGGGAATTATCTTGAATGAGAACTTCATCTGCCGTAAAATAATAAGCTCCTCCCAAGTAATTTTCTATGGTTAAAGAGGCTTTCGTTTCCGAAGATAATGCTTCTTTAGGCTGGTTGGTCATGGTTTCACGCCTTTGTGCTTGTTGGGCTTTTTGACGGGAATAGTCCCTGAAAGCCAATGAATATTCTTGTATTTTTTCGTTTAGCTTCTTGATTCCGTCGATTGGATGCAGTTTTACTTGCAAGCGTTGTTCCATATTTTGGTGTGCTAATACAACTTTATCCACTAATGCAGGAAAACATAAATCAATTTCTCGTAGATTCCAATGTAGAGCTGAACTGTGATAAGCCTTGAGTTCTTCCAGTTTTGTTTGGATGTAGGACTGGTCGAACTGTTGTTTAGTGATTTTGTTGGTATATTCTTGATTTTTCGAGGCATTGTCATAATACCCTACAATCACATAGACGTTCAGTAAACTCATCAATGAAAGGGTATCCCATTGGATATAATCCATGTCTCCATCCAAGCCTTCATCTTTAACGATTGGAATGATAGTAACTTTGTTTTTGAAAGCTAAGGTATCATAGACTCTGGCGTAAGGATAAGATCGTGTGCGTTTGGGAGAAACCCATTTACTCATGGCATAAACTTCTGATTCATCCTGCAATAAAAATGAAGCCGGAGCCAGATTAATATCCCATTCCTCCAACGGAATCAGGGGCAATTCTTTTCCTAACGTAGGATGGTATTGCAAGTTTTTGATTTTGGCTTCAACACCGGTCATCGTCTTACTCCTCCGCCAGATACCATTCGCGGTACATCACATATTGGCTGGCGTAGAACTGAATGCCCTGAATCTGCGCTTCGCTGAGGGGTTTCATCTTCTTGGCAGGAACGCCGGCATAGAGGAATCCGCTTTCTAATACCGACTTTTCTAAGACCAAACTGCCCGCCGCTACGATCACATTGGACTCAATCACGGCTAAATCCAGCACTTTTGCCCCCATGCCGATCAGCACCGAATCCTGCACGGTACAGCCGTGAACGATGGCGGAATGACCAATCGTAACGCGGTTTCCGATGGTGGTCGGGGCTTTTTGGTAGGTGCAATGGATGATGGCTCCGTCCTGAACGTTGGATTCGTTACCGATGCGGATGCTATGAACGTCCCCCCGAATGACCACATTATACCACACACTACATCGGTCGCCCAAAACAACATCTCCAATGATGACCGCATTTTCAGCGATGAAGCAATCTGCACCTAATTGGGGCGACATTCCGCGTAAAGTTTTGATGATCGGCATAAAAAATTGATTTTCGGCTTCAAAACTAAGGATTTTTCCCTAAAATTGAGCCGTATGGAGTCTTGGAAATACCGGCTGGTAACGGGAATAATACAAATGACAGCCCGCCTGCCGATGAAAATGCTGTATGGGATCGGGGATTTGCTCTTTTTCGTCGTATATTACGGCTTGCGCTACCGGCGGAGGGTCGTCATGGAGAATCTTTTTCATGCGTTCCCCGAAAAAACGGATGCGGAACGGCAAGCCATTGCCCGCAGGTTTTATCATCACTTGATAGATTCTTTGATGGAAATCCTCAAGATGACCGTCGCTTCACCCGAACAGATGCAAAAGTTTTACAACTTTGACGGGAGCGTGTTTGACCCTTATTATCAGCAAAAAAAGACGGTTTATGTGGCACTTTCCCATCAATTTAACTGGGAATTGGGGGCTTGGCTGTTGAAATCCCGCATCCAATCCGACTGGGCAGTGATCTATACACCATTGAGTAGTCCTTTGTTTGAACGTTTCTTTCATGCCGTCAGAACCCGAACGGGCGCACATTTTTACAGTCCTAAACAGATTCCTTCCCTCGTCAAACATACCCGCCAACATCCTACCGTTATCGGCTTGGCGGCGGATCAGAGTCCCGCTCATCTGCCTTCCGCGCGCTGGTGTCAATTTATGAATCGTTACGCGCCTTTTCACCCGGGAATTGAGGATTTGGCGCGAAAATTCGGCGGAACGGTCGTTTTTATGGCGATTATCCGCGAAAAAAGGGGCAAATACCGCGCGGAAATCACCGTCGCCACGGAGGATGCCCGCGCGTTACCGGAAGGCGCGTTGACGGATGCCTATGTTGCTTTTACCGAAGCATCCATCCGCCGGCAACCCGAAAACTACCTTTGGAGTCATCGCCGTTGGAAGCACAGCAATAAATATGAACAGTATCGAAAGAAAGAAAATGACGCTGAAAATTAGCGAGTCTTAACGCAATATAGGCTAAAAAATCCCATTTATTAAGATTGCTTTAGATCGCGTTGAATTATTTTAACAGTGCGTTCAACCCCTTTTTCAGGTTGAACGCCTCCTTAAATGCTCCCATTTTTAGGAAAATAGTGGTGTATTTTTGGTTAAATATCATTCCCGACCGGCTTCGATCGATTTGGCTGTTTTTCGCATTCAATTTCCTTTTTCAACTATTAACTACTTGTGGATAGTTAGTAAATATGCTTTATCATAAATATATGGCTAATATGAACCACAATAATTAGCCCGTGAATAAAAAAAATAATATTATTGTATTGCCAATAATTCAACACCAAAGTGAAAAGTATAAGCGAATACCTAAATACGGTTATAGTCGGTGATGCTTGTGAAGTAATGAGCCAATTACCGGATGAATCCATAGATGTAATTATTACATCACCTCCCTACAATCTTAAAAATTCTACCGGTAACGGCATGAAAGACGGGCGAGGCGGTAAGTGGGCGGGTGCAGCATTGGTGAACGGTTACAGTCATCATAACGATTGTATGCCTCACGAGGAATATGTCGCATGGCAAAGAGAGTGTTTGTCTCATATGTATAGACTGATTAAGCAAGATGGAGTCATCTTTTACAACCATAAATGGCGTGTACAAGGTGGTTTACTACAAGACCGACACGATATTGTCCATGATTTTCCGGTAAGGCAAATATAATTTCGTATATTTGGAGGCTTCTAATATTAAAGCACCGAGTTTTTGTTACTCTAAACGATATGTCAAATCAACAGATTGAACGTCAAGATTTTGTTGATGGGCTAATACATCAATTACTTAATGACTTAAACCCCAAAAATTCTCCTATTGACTGGAATATTGAGTTGATTGGTCTTATTCGAGACCAAATTTCCGATGTTCTGGTCGAACGCTTAGAATTATGTACTGAAGAAGAATTTTATCCATAGTTTATTATGGAGGTTCGGGAAAATCAAATCGAAGAAATATTAGCTCATTCTCCGATAATCGTAAAAGATTTACTTGCTCTCGGAGAAATGCCCAAATTAGTTGGTAGGCAAATTAGTGTACCTTCTGGACGACTTGATTTATTGTACTTGGATACCAATTTTCTAATTTTAATTGAGCTTAAAGTTGTCCCTTACCACAACGACCATTTTAACCAAATTATTGGTTACAAAACAGATTTGTTAGAATACCAACGACAAGGTAAGATGGTTAACTGCCCTATTCTGTCCTATATCTTTGTTCCTTCGGACTCAACTCAATTAGCCAAAATGGAATTGCAACAAGAGGTGTTTGTACAAGCCTATAATCCAGAATACCTGTTGGAGTATTTTTATAAAAATAGTCTAAAGCCAATTACTTCATTTGTTGATAAGAAACCTATTGATATAGGCATATGGAATATTCACTTAATTAATGACTTGATTTATCAGGCGCATAACGGCTTGAGTTATAATGAAATCAAGGAATTTTTAGAATTGTCCGATAAGACCTTTTATAATAAAGTAAAGTTTGCCAAAGAATTGGGACTTATCGAATGGAATCCACGCTCGAAATACTTTAGCCTCACTAAGTTGGGGATAGATTATTCGATGTCCAAGGATTTGAATTATGATGGTCTATTAAGTGAATCACAAGCTAAACTCCTAAGAAATCAGGTTATTCGTAATCCTTATGAAAGTTCTATTATTGTTGGAATAGCCAGTATGGTTGAATGTGTGTTTTCTTTAGCAAAAATCACCTACCCCGTTCCTATGGACATTATACAAAATTATTATGCTTACTACTCAGGAAAAGTTTATAATTGGCAAACCGACAAATCAAAGAAACATGGTTTAGTAATGTATTCAAATTACGCGATTGATTTGGGTTTATTAGCCAAAACAGATAAAAGTATATTTATCACTCCAGAAGGAATAAAGTTTGTACTTCAGCTACAGTTACATAAAGGCTTAAAACTATTAGAAAAGGTTGAAATTAATTTTGAATGAAATCGAATCCTCAACCCTATTGGGGATTTGATGATCTAGCAAGTGTAACGGGAACAAAATTACATAATTGTTTTTATGTTCAAGCCGATGTAAAAAAGATTGATGGTGTCGAGCATTTCCATTATGCTAAAGTCAAAATGCTACAACGATTTAGTATGGATGGTTTCTTGAATGAAATCGAATCCGGTAACATCTTAGTAGACTTCGACGCGCGTACCGGTCATAATCACGGCACGAAATTTAGGATGCGTCAGAACTGTTTAGAGAACTTATATGAAACCGTTACAATAATCATATAAAAATTGATTCATTATTAAAAAACATACACTATTGGTATCTGATTTTCACACGTTTTTAGGATAATTTAACGATGCCTGCCCTAAAACTGCAAATAAACGAACGGCACTACACTCGCCGATTGGAACTGGTAGATGATGAGCCACCCGATAACCGCCACCAACGCCTGAAGCGACCAGTGCAAACCGATATAGCCCCCCGCCAAAGCCCGCTTCCAACTCGTGGGGAGGAGGGCGATGCCGATCCCCAGCCCCAAGACCGTCAACGCCGACCCGTAGCCCCGCACGAAGGATTCCCAGACTTCGGGGGAGAAACGATGGATCATGCGATACAGCATATTATTGACGGTGATTAAATCTTTGGCGCGGAAAAGTAAGAACGTAAACGTCAAAAACGCCATCGTCAGTAACCAACTGAAACCGTCATAGAGGAACGTTGGTAGACTTTTTCTGATCTTCAGCCGTAGGGGATGTGTTAACTGTTCATAGGCAACCGCCGTCCCGTGTAGCAAGCCCCAAAGGATGAACGTCCAGCCCGCCCCGTGCCAAAATCCCGAGATGAAAAAGGTTACCATAACTGCGAAGAGGATGCCCGCCTTGCCCGCTTCTCGCAGGGAAAAAGATAAGGGTATAAACACATAATCATTCAACCAAGTGGAGAGCGACAAGTGCCACCGCCGCCAGAAATCACTGATATTGAGGGCTTTGAAGGGTTCTTTGAAGTTGATGCCGACCTCGAAACCGAGTGCCAGCCCCACGCCCCGCGCCATGTCGGAATAGCCCGAAAAGTCATAATACAGCATCCACCCGTAGGCAAAACACGCCGTCAGCAGTTCCAAACCCGTGAAGTCAGCAGGATTTTCAAAGGCACGATTCACCAAACGATCGCCGATGAAGTCCGCAATGATGACCTTCTTTCCCCACCCCGTCAGGAAAAGCCACGTGGCTAAACCCGCTTCGGAACGGCTTGGCGCGTAGGGTCGGCGGATTTGCGGGAGGAAGTCGGCGGCGCGGGTGATAGGACCTGCTAAAAGGCTGGGAAAGAACGTTACGTAAAAGAGGTAGTAGCCGAAATTTCGTTCGGGTTTTTCGATGTTTTCGTAATAAACGTCTAAGGTATAGCTTAAACTCTTGAAGGTGAAGTAAGAAAGTCCCACGGGGGCAAGGATCGTCAGCGATTCAAACGGCACGTTGGGCGTAACGAGTTTTTGCCACCATTCATAAAAGAAGCCCGTGTATTTGAAGTAAATCAAAAGTCCTACATTCATCGTAACGGATAACAGCACGGCAGTCGTTCGGAAGCTGTCTTTCTTACTTTCGCCCATCGCTAAGGCTAAAGCATAGTCGGCTAAGGCTACGGCGATCATCAGCACCACATACCAGCCCGAAAATTGATAGAATAGTGCCAGTCCCGCCACCGTTAGAATACCCGTGCGAATGATGGGATGTTTCGCCCAGCCGGCTTGCAGGATAAAGAGTAAGGTAAATAAAACCACAAACCCCAACGACGTGAATACGAGGGGCGAACCGAAGAGGAGTTCCCGCAGTGCTGTTAAGACTTGATCTAATGGCACGGGTTAGGGAATATCGAATTTACCGGTAAGCTGATGCCCTTTGTATTCGATAACGTAGGTGTGGCTACCGCTTTTAGGATTCTTAAATTTAACGCGAACGGTGTTGAGTCCCAATACACCGATATGATTTTCGTGATAAATCTTGACGCTGTCGCTGTTAAAGATTTTGCATTCCAGCACGCCATCGAAGGGGACTTGGTAGGTGATCTTGAGGTGTTCGCGGTTGGCGACTACTTCCTTCACGGTGGGGGAAGTGTCGATTTCTTTCGCTTTTTGCTTTTTCAAACTCTCCTGCGCTGATGCGGGAAGGATCATTCCCCCGAACACGATTACCGCGATAACTAAGCCTTTCATTCCGAATGATTTTTGAAGAAAAAGAGCCAATAACATGCCAAGCCTACGGCAAAGAACGCTTAAAATCCTGATAAAGGGCATCGAATTCTTTATCTTCTTTGGGGGTACAGCCTTTTTGTTTCCACAGGTCGTGAATATCCTGCACCCTACTGGCGGGTGAGGGGTGGGTGGATAGGAATTCGGGCTGTTTGCCTCCTTTGTTTTCTTTGAGCATCTTGGCGAAAAAGCCTGCCGTTCCGCGTGCATCGTAGGGTGTATTGCAGAGGTATTCGATGGAGGCGGCATCGGCTTCCGCTTCATTGTCTCGGCTATATTTCAGTCCCGTCAGCTGGTTCACCACGTTGGAAAGCTGGTCGCGGTCGTTGCCAAGGATCAGGGCGGAGATGGCTTCGGCTCCCATCTGGCGGGTCATGGCTTCGGTGGAGTGGCGGAGGTCGGCGTGGGCGATTTCGTGTCCCAGTACGCCAGCCAGCTCCGATTCGTGGTCTAAGTATTTAATCAGTCCGGTATAGACGCAGATATATCCCCCCGGCGCGCAAAAGGCGTTCAGCGTATTATCATCATGGATGATGTTGAGCTTCCAGTCGAATTTATCGCGGTATTTCACTTTCCCTGAATTGAGGATGACACCCGTGATTCGGCGGAGGTGTTCGTAGGCTTTGGGGTACTTTTGTTCGTCCAAGATGGGATATTGGGCGGGGTCGTTAGAGATTTGCAGGGCTAACTGTTGCCCCAGCTTCACGTCTTGGTCAATGCCATACACGTTCAGCCCTTTATCTTTATTGCATCGGGAGAACCAGGTAAAAATCGTTACCGCCACCGCCGCGAGGACTACCTTCACGATGCGACTATTCAGCAAACGAAACAAGTCATTCATACAATCAAGCGGGTAAGGAAAAATTGAGCAAAGATAGGGAAAAATTTAATCCTCCAAAAGGTCAACATCACTGCGCTTTTGGTGCAGTACGGCGATGACGACTACGGTTTGCTCATCTTCAATGACCCGATAGATGACGGAATAGGGAAAACGACGCAGAGGCATCTTGCGGTAAAGGGAGCGATAAGGGGCACGGGGATTGGGCTAAGTGTTCGAAGGCTTGATAGACGGTAGCTAAAAAGGATTCACCTAACCCGATCTTTTGACCTTCATACCAATTGAAGGCATCATTTAGGTATAGCCGGACGCGCGCCTTGAATTCTAAATTCAAGGTCATTGTTGTTGATTCCGTTCCGCGCGGTTTTTACTAGACCTCTTTATTAAGTCTGTGGGAAAATTTGTATTTTTGTGGAATTATTTTAAGGGTTATGGACTGGAACAAGGCAAAACGATTACCGGAAAAGCATTTTCGACGGGCTACGGGACTGACTCCG
>Ga0209573_1001317_pt1 | contig 39863 bp, 32 predicted proteins | sample TNRBio252014_DNA_FD_185870 | JGI IMG/M metagenome (GOLD analysis project Ga0209573, IMG submission 185870) | Wastewater treatment Type I Accumulibacter community from EBPR Bioreactor in Madison, WI, USA - TNR Reactor_6/25/2014_ DNA (SPAdes)... | ecosystem: Engineered > Bioreactor > EBPR >...
AGTCACCCACATCACGAGGTTCGTGGAGAGTCACGTCAGGAGCTTGGTCTGCGGCGGTCATAGCCTCACACTCTCGATCACGTCCCACGAATTCAAACATTCTAAACTTAACCTGACGCACATGCCCGGCGGGGGTATTTGGGGCGATGTGCTGGTGTTTAGCCGTGTGGTACTACAGGCTCGGCATTCACGAACTCAGTAAGCCTGCCGCTCAACGCTACAAAGACCTTGTTCAATTTTTCACTTACCAGAAGCGGGAAAAGTGGTAACTGGAACTGATACCCACCCTCAAGCCTGCCCGGCGGCGATCAGCGAGGTGCGGCAGAGGCGCGCGTACATGCCGTCCTGGGCGATGAGTTCGTCGTGAGTGCCTTGTTCGATGATGCGACCGTGATCGAGGACGTAGATGCGGTCGGCATTTCGCACGGTGCTGAGGCGGTGGGCGATGACGAAGCTGGTGCGGTGGGCCATGAGGTGCTCCAGAGCCTCCTGAATCTGCCGCTCGGTCTCGGTATCGACACTCGCGGTGGCCTCGTCGAGCAGGAGGATGGGTGGGTTGCGCAGCAGGGCGCGGGCGATGCTGATGCGCTGCTTTTCTCCAACGCTGAGCTTTACGCCGCGCTCACCGACGTGGGTGTCGAGCAGGTCGGGCAGGCGTTTGACGAAGGCGTCGGCATTGGCGCTGGCCAGGGAGGCCCAGAGCTGCTCGTCGGTGGCGTCACGGCGGCCGATGACTAGGTTCTCGCGCACGGTACCGTTGAAGAGGAAGCTCTCCTGCGTGACGTAGCCAATGTTCCGCCGCAGCCAGGCTTTGTTCAGCTCGTGAACGGGAGCGCCGTCGATGGTGATGACGCCTTCATCGTATTCGTAGAATCGAGTGAGGAGGTTGATGAGCGTGGATTTGCCAGCGCCGGTGGGGCCGACGAGGGCAATGGTTTCTCCAGGCCGGGCCTCAAGGCACACGCCATGCACGGTGGGCGTTTTGCCGGCGTAGCTGAAGCCGACGTTCTCATAGCGCACATGACCGGTGACGGCAGGCAGCTCGTGCCCGCCCTGGGTGTCGGCCTCCGGCTCGGCATCAAGGATGTCAAAGACGCGTTCCCCGGCGGCGCGGCCGGATTGGAGGATCTGGTTGAGCTGATGCAGGCTTTCGATGGGGTCGTAGAAAAATTTGAGCAGCAGCAGGAAGGCGGTGAGATCGCCCGCGCGAATCTCCCCCGACATGAGCTGACGTGCGCCCACCCACAGCACGATGACCATGCCGATGCTGGTCAAAAAGTGCATGCCGGGTCGATAGACGGCCCAGATGCGCATGACGTGCAGCGTGGCCGTGCGCAGGGCGCCGCTGGCGCGGTTGAAACGCCCGTGCTCCTCGTGCTCCATCGCGTAGGCCTTGATCTGGCGCATGCCGGAGACGTTGTCCTGCAACAGTGAGTTCATGGCGCTGCTGGCGCGGCGCACCTTGCGGTGGCGGTCGCGCGAGGTGCGTGTGTAAGCCAGCGCACCGGCGATGAGAAACGGCAGCGGAATGAGCGCGTAAAGCGTCAGCGTGGCGTCCGCCTGCCACATGAACACGCCGACGACGATGATTTGCAGCACGGAGACGAGCCCCTGCTCGATGCCGTCGATCAAAACACGCTCCACCGAGGGAATGTCCTCGGCCACGGTGGTCATGATGTCGCCGGAGGGCCGGTTATCGAACCAGCGCAGCGGCAGCGTCTGCAAGCGCTGGTAGATGTCGCTGCGCAGGTCAAAGATGACCATCTGCTCAAAGGTGTTGTTGAGCTGGATGCGCAGGGAATTGAACAGATGCTGGGCGAAGTAGGCGGCCAGCGCGTAAAGCGCCAGCGGTGTCAGGCGTTCCCATTGCTGATTGGGCACCACCACGTCCAGCACCTCGCGTGTGATGTGCGGAAACACGATGACCATAAGGGTGCCGATGACGGCGCAGGTGATCTGCGCGGCGCCGAGCATGGGGTAACGGCGGAGGTAGGAAAAGACGCGGAGGATGGTTTTCAAATCAGGAGACGGGGCTTGATGCGGCGGGCTTAGCAGCTATCAAGCATACGCCTCACGGCAACCTGCAACCCATGAAATACCACCTCGCACGCGGCGAAGAGCAGCTCGGCACCTTCAGCGACCTGGATGTGAGCTCCGGCCTGCGCAACGGACGCTTCCAGCCCACCGACCTGTGCTGGGCGGAGGGAATGAAGGACTGGCAGACGCTGAAGACGCACATGCAGGATGTGGCGGAGGAAACCGGCACGGCGCAGCCACCTGCCATCGCCGCCCTGGAGGCGGAAGTCCTCAAAGACAAGGCCAGCCGGCTTGAGCCTGCCTCGCTCGGTCAGCGGCTGGCCGCCGCGCTGGTGGATCTGGTCACGATCCTGGTCCCGATGATGATCATGTTCACCGTGCTGATCGACGAACGCTTCGAGGCCGAGATCAGGGCCGTCCAAAACGATCCTCAGGCAGTCATGGACGCGCTCCAGCGCCAGGTTTTAAAGATTCAGGCCACGGGAGACTCCACCCTAATGATGCTGGGCTGGTTCATGGACCTGCTCGTCATCACCAACATCATTCTGCTGACCGTGCGCGGCCAGACGATTGGCAAGCTGCTCCTCGGCATTCAAATCATGCGCTCCGGCGATGATTCCAGGGCCGGATTTCTCCGGGCGGTGCTGTTGCGCAGCCTGCTACTCATCTTCGTCCTGTTTCTGCCCCACGTCGGGCCGTTTCTGCTGATCGCCGACGTGCTGCTGATTTTCCGGCAAGACCGCCGCTGCCTGCATGATTTCATCGCGGACACCCGGGTCGTGCGGCGGCCACGGAAGTGACGACTTTGTTGATAATCGGGTGCCGGAAGGGGTGAGTAGTAAGATGTGAGACGTGAACTGTCGAAGAAGAACTTCTCACCTCTAACTTATAACCTCTCACGCACGGAAATCCTTCCACCCCCGCGTCAAGGCAGCGCAGATCGCCGAGCCGCCTCAGGATTGTTCCCCTGGATCTTATTGATCTCGCTCATGCTGTCGCGCTCCTGCTTTGACAATGCCTTGGCGCGTTCGCGAAACGGGTGCGTCACCCCCATCACAAAACAACTGACGTCTGCCACCAGGATGATCATGGCGATAACGATGCCGTATTTCTTCAGCGTCTCGTCGATCACCTTGTTTTTGTTCACAGAGAACTTCTCTGATTTCGAAAACATGGACTGAAACAGCCGCCGCCAGCCGCGAGGCTCACGCGCGATGCTGAACGACCAGATGAACAAGGCGGTCAGGATCACGCAGGCGATCTGATACTGGATGGGAATCTCTCGCATGTGGCCGGTGGAAAATAAAGGATGGGACGTATAGCGCCCGTGAAATACGTCTGCAAACAAGGATTTGTCACGAAGCCGTGAAACGGTCCTCGGCAGGCGAGCCACCCAGCGCCAGCTTCGCCCCGCCATTGGCGGCAAGATGCGTGAGCATGTGGAAGGCATCCTCGGCGTCGATGCCCAGTTGCGCGGCCACTTCTCCCGCATTCACGCCATTTCCAGTCAGCACACCGCGCACCAGGGCAAGTTGCTTGAGGAAATCCGTGGCGGCTTTCTTCCCAGCCTCCACACCCGGCTGATGGTAGGCGTTCACATTCACGAGGCTGGCATAAAAGCCCACCGCGCGCTCAAACAAGCCCACCAGCATGCCCAGGGTGAAGGCGCTCACCTCCTCGATGCTCAGCGTCACGCTTTCGCGTCCTTTGTCAGCCAGCGCCTTGCGGGTGCCACGCAGGAAGCCCTGCAAATAGTCGCCGCTGGTGAATCCGGGATCGACTTCGAGAGCGGCAGAGTCCCGCGCCTTCCGCACCTCGATGAAGGTGGCAAAGAAATTGTTCACCCCGTCGCGAAGCTGCTGCACATAGGCGTGCTGGTCCGTGCTGCCCTTGTTGCCATAAACGGCGATGCCCTGGTTCACCACGGCGCCATCGAGATCATGCTCCTTGCCCAGGCTCTCCATGACGAGCTGCTGGAGGTATTTGCTGAACAGCACCAGCCGGTCCTTGTAAGGCAGCACCACCATGTCCTTGAGGCCCTTGCCGCCACCGGCGTGATGCCACATCAGAGCCAGCAGCATCGCCGCGTTCTCAGCAGCGGGGCGTGAACGCGTTTCCGCGTCCATCGCCGCTGCTCCGGCCAGGAACTGACGCACATCCACGCCTTGCAGCGCCGCCGCCAGCGTGCCCACCGCGCTCATCACGCTGGTGCGACCGCCCACCCAGTCCCACATCGGGAAACGAGTCATCCAGCCCTGCGCGATCGCGTGCTTCTCCAGCTCGCTGCCCGCACCAGTGACGGCCACCGCATGCTTGGCGAAGTCGATTCCCGCCTTCTTGTAAGCCGCCTCGGCCTCCAGCATGCCGTTGCGCGTCTCCTTGGTGCCACCGGACTTGGAAATGACCAGCGTCAGCGTCGTGGCCAGCTCTGCGCCGATCTCGGCCAGCACGCGGTCCATGCCATCCGGGTCCGTGTTGTCGAAAAACGAGATCGCCATCGGCGGATTCGCCGGAGTGATCGCCTGCGCCACCAGTTGCGGCCCCAGGGCCGAGCCGCCGATGCCCACCACCAGCACACGCGAGAATTTTTGCCCATTCGCGGCCTTCACCGCGCCCGCATGGACATCTGCGGCGAATTTTAGCGTCGCTTCGAGCGTGTCGTCGATTTCCTTCTGCAAAGCCGCGTCCGGGGCCAGTTTGGAGTCCCGCAGCCAGTAATGGCCCACCATGCGGTTTTCATCAGGGTTGGCGATGCCTCCCGCCTCCAACTCACGCATGTCCTTGAACGCGCGCTCGACCTGGTCAGCCATGCGCGTGAAGATCCCGTCGTCATGGCCCATGCGGCTGATGTCGATGGAAAATTCGAGGCCCGGATAACGGACGAAAGACTTCTGAAAGCGATCCCAGTGGCTCATATGATAAAAAAGTGTGCGTTGATGGTTTGAAAGAGCGCGTGTTGCGGCTGGGCACGCGTGAACCGCAAAAAGCACTTCCCATGCCGCCCCGCAACCTCTTTGCCCTCCTGCCACTCACATCCACTGGGAACTGCATGCAACCACGTTTTATCGAACGCGATGAGAGTATCGAACTCAACTTTGTTAGCTGAGTGGCGCACCCCAGAGGATTCGAACCTCTAACCTTCTGATCCGTAGTCAGATGCTCTAATCCGTTGAGCTAGGGGTGCATTTGGCTTTCGCCAGACCCGCTGCTCGGAAGCAGCGGGCCACGAGACTAGACCAGTAATGCGTTTTGTCAAACAGTCGGACGCATTTATTCTCGCCAGCAGGGCAAGCATCGCGAATAGCTCGGAGCACCCACTCATCCATGCCTGAATCAAAATCCATGTCCCCTGCGGAAGTCGCCCAAAGTTACGACGTGCTCGCGCCGCAATGGGCCGGTCCTGACTTTCACCACGACAATGGCATGTCACAGCACCTCCGTGCGCTGCAATTCGTGCCACATCAGGGCAAGGCGCTTGATGTGGGCTGTGGCAGCAGCGGAAGGTTCATCGACTTGCTGATGGAGCGCGGCTTTGAGATCGAAGGAATCGATATTTCCGCCGAGATGATCCGTCTGGCTCGCCAGCGGCATCCGCAGGTTGTTTTCCATCATGCCAACCTCGTCGAGTGGACGCCGCCCCATGCCTACGACTTCATCAGCGCCTGGGACAGCGTCTGGCATGTGCCGCTGGCCTCGCAGGAGACCGTTTGGACGAAACTCATGCTCGCGTTGTCCCCCGGCGGCGTGATGATCCTCAGCACCGGCGGCCTTGATGAACCCGGCGAGGTGCAAAACGCCCACATGGGCGTCCCCATGTATCACGCCACCCCCGGCCTGCCTGCGCTGTCCCGCCTCATCGCCGAGGCTGGCTGCGTCATCCGTCATCTGGAGTATGACCAGTGGCCGGAGAAGCATCTGGTCGTGGTGGTGCAGCGGCACCGCTGCTGATCGCAAAAGTGAGTGCGGTGGAGATACGACGAGATTTTTGCCGACGCGGTCGGGTGATCTCAAGGCTACTGGGGTGCAATTAGCGTCGTTTGCCCATTGTTTATCCACACATCTCGAAACCTAACAATCACAGGTGGTTGGGTGGATTTGATGATCTCAATGACATCAGGCACATCTTCATCGCGAGTCCGATCAACTAGGTTGCCTTCATCATCCTCCCACATGACCCAGATGATTCCGCCCTTTCCAGTCCATGGGCGGGCTTTCAGCGACGCAAACCGAGGGTCTTGCTGAAACAGCACATTCAAGACTCCAACATGTTCGCTGGCAGCCCGAAGGTTTCTCACTTGGGATGTTGGAAAGTAGCGTTGAACAACAAAGACAGCGAGGACTCCAAACAACAGGAGCCAGAGATTGAATGGGATGCGAGAAAAAGGATTGGATCGTGACATGAGTGAACTGAACTGCTTCATGGCGAAGACTGCTAATTGAAAAAGGCCGAAACGCACTCGTTTCGGCCTTCGTCGGTTTCGCGGGCTGAAGCCCACGAGTACTTTTACTGCGCCAGTTTCTCCATGAGCTTCTGGGTGCGCTCGATGATGCGCTGAGGCTCGTCGAGAAGACCGGCTGACAGCAATGCGTTGTCCAAAATCTGCTCGGAGATGAGACCGGCGGTTTCGGGGTCGCTCTGGTGGAGCTTGGAGAGGCCTTTGACGAGGCTGTGGCGCGGGTTGATCTCGAAGATGACTTTGCTGCCGGGCATGTCGCCGTCTTTGCCCATGGCTTTCATCATCTGGCGGATCTGCGGGCTCATTTCGCCTTCAGGAGTCAACACGAGGGCCGGGGAACCGACGAGGCGCTTGCCGGTGCGGACGGTTTCAACCTGGGCAGTGAGGCGTTCCTTGATCCAGTCGCACAGGGTGGTCGCTTCGGCTTCGGGGAGGCTTTCACCCTCGCCGGTGGCGTCACCGAGGTCGATGTCGGGGGCATTGACGGACTTGAGGTCTTTCTCTTCGAACTTGTTGAGGCTGGAGATGACGTATTCGTCGATGTGCTCGAACATGTAGAGCACCTCGAAGCCTTTCTCTTTGAAAGCGGCGACATACGGGCCGGTTTCGATGCTGCTGCGCGAGGTGGCGACTTGATAGTAGATGGCGGTCTGGCCTTCCTTCATGCGCTTCACATAGTCGGTGAGGCTGACCGTCTCGCCCGCCTCGGTCATGCTGGACTCAAAGCGCAGCAGCTTGGCAATGGCGTCGCGGTTCGTGTGATCGGTGGCGATGCCTTCTTTGAAGAAGCGGCTGAAGTCTTTGTAAAAGTCGTTGTACTTCTTCGGCTCTTCGAGGGCTTCTTTGTCGAGGTGCTTAAGCAGGCGCTTGGCGACGACATCGCCAAGTTTGCGCACGAGGGCGCTGTCCTGCATGGACTCGCGGGAAATGTTCAGCGGCAGATCTTCGCTGTCGATGACGCCACGGACGAAGCGCATCCACTCCGGCAGCAGTTTGCGTGGTTTCGGGTCGATGAGGACTTTTTTGCAGTAGAGGCCGACGTTCGGCTCCATCTGGCCCATGCCGTAGGCTTCCATGTTCTGCGTGGGCGTGAAGAGCAGCGCGTTGATGGCGATGGGCGACTCGGCCTGGAAGTGCAGGCGGTAGCTGGGATCGTCGAAAGCGTGGGCGGTGAACTTGTAGAACTCCTTGTACTGCTCGTCAGTGATGCCGTCCTTCGATTTGAGCCAGAGGGCCTCGACGGTGTTGACGCGCTCACCATTGAGCAAAAGGGGGAAGCTGACGAAGTTCGAGTGCTTCTCGATGATCTGTTTCACCGTGTGCTGCTTGGTGAAGTCGGCGGCGTCTTCCTTGAGGTGCAGCACGATTTTGCACCCGCGCGCCTGATCGGCGGATTCATCAATCGTATAGCTGGTGCTGCCATCGCTGGTCCAGACGAGGTGCTCGCCGTCGTTGCGCCAGGAATGCGTGTGGACCTCGACTTTATCCGCCACCATGAAGGCGGAGTAAAAACCGACGCCGAACTGACCGATGAGCTGCGCGTCGTTTTGTTTGCCCGCGTTCTTCAAAGCGGCGGCAAAGGCCTTCGAGCCGGAATGCGCGATGGTGCCGAGATTTTCGACCAATTCAGCCCGTGTCATGCCGATGCCGGCATCGGCGATGGTGAGGGTGCGTGCTGCCTCGTCGGTGGTGATGCTGATTTGCAGCTCGGCGGAGGCGTCGAAGATGTCCTTCTCCGTGAGCTGGGTGAGGCGCATCTTTTCCATCGCGTCGGCGGCGTTGGACACCAGTTCGCGGATGAAGATCTCGCGGTCGGTGTAGAGGCTGTGGATGACGATATCGAGGACTTGTTTGACTTCGGCCTGGAATTCGTGGGTTTGGCTCATGGTGGGTGGTTAGAATTGGGTTTGGGGGCGGGGAGAGTAGCGGTTCGGGGTGCGTGGTCAAGGCCGCGCCGGTCAAGAAGGCAACCGTAGCGGAAGGCGTCAGGCTTCCGAGTTACGCTCACGCTGTTTTCGGAACGCTGACGCGTTCCGCTACGGGTCGCGAAGCCATCTTGACTTTGCCCTCCCCTCCCCCACACTCCGCCACTCATGGGACTCTTCGATTCACTCGCCAAAAACGCGCTGGGCGGCCTGCTCGGCGGCTCCGCCAAACAAGATCCGGCCGCGATGCTTTCCGGCCTGCTGAATGACGCCGGCGGCTTGCAAGGGCTGATGGGTCAGTTTCAAAAGGCCGGTTTCGGCGAGCAATTCGCCTCCTGGGTGGGCACGGGTGAAAACAAGCCGCTCGACGCCGAGCAGGTGCAAAGCGCCGTGGGCGCGGATGAAATTCAGCGGCTGGCCGACAAGATTGGTATGAAGACACAGACCGTGCTGCCGCTGCTGGCGCAGTTCCTTCCTCAGGTGATCGACAAACTAACGCCGAAGGGCCAGATCGACGACAACAACCCCAGCGGCGGCCAGATTCAGAGCGTGCTCACCGGCCTGATCAGCAGCAGTTTTGGCGGCTTGTTCGGCGGCGGAAAACGTTAAAATGGATGCTATTTGGTGACACGGCAAAGCACCTCATGTTTTTCTCTGGGCTGGTGGTGGCGACGTTTTTGATGACGCGGTGCCAGGGGAAGAACCGCGTTGCAAAACAGGCAGAATTCCCGCATCATGCCCCTCATGAACGCCACAGTTGCTGATTTTCTGCTGAACGCGTCCGCCTACCTGCGCAAGGTTCTGGAGGGCGAGCAGGTTTGTTTGATGAACGAAGGCCAGGTGCAGGCCCGGATCACTCCTGAACGGGCCGGACAATCTTTGACGCGGACTCAGGAGAGCATCAAGCATGCGCGGCAATTGAAGGCACGGCTGACCGCCAGGCAGAGCGCTGATGACTGGACGCCGCGTGATTACCTTGAGGCAGGCAGACGCGCATGATGACGCTCGTGGCGGACGCCAACGCGGCACTGGGAACCGTCCTGCCCGGACACGATGAGCGTGTGGCGGAAGCGTTTCTGCATCACATCAGCAGCGGCGATGAGGTCTGCGTGCCGCCCTTGTGGCTGCTGGAAACATTGAACGTCCTGCTGGTGCGCGAGCGGCGGAAGAAACTGGACGCCGAAGAGCGGGATCAAGCGATCGCCTGCCTGCACGGCTATCCCGTGCGGGTGAATGAGGAGTCCACCACCCACATCGCGGAGATTCAGCGGCTGGCCACGAAACATGCGCTCAGCGCCTATGACGCGGCGTATCTGGAACTGACGCTGCGCCTGGAATGCGGGCTGCTTTCCTCCGATGGCCCTCTATGCGAGGCGGCCCGGTCTGAAGGCGTGAATTTGCTCTGATGAACAGCCTTGCACCATCACCAGCCCACTTTCACTGCCGACCATGCTCCGCCTCGCCCTCAAAATGCTCTTTGGTGACACGGCGAAGTACCTCATGCTCGTCGCGGGGTTGGCGGTGGCGACGTTTTTGATGGCGCAGCAGACAGCGGTGTTTTGCGGACTGATGAGCTGGACGAAATCCACGCTCAAAAACGTCCCCGCGCCGATCTGGGTGGTGGAGGAGAAGGTGGAGCAGGCCAATGAGACCAATCCGCTGCTGGACACCGATGTGGCGCGCGTGCGCAGCGTCAGCAGCGTGGCCTGGGCATCGCCAATTTACTCCGGCATCCAGCGCGTGCGGCTGGAGAACGGCAACTTCAAGATTATCCAGCTCATCGGCATCGACGCGAACACGCTGGCCGGAGCGCCGGCCAAGATGCTGCAAGGTGACCTCATGAAGCTGCGCTTGCCACATTCGGTGATCATCGACGATCTCGGCGTGCAGCGGCTGGCAAAAAAACGAGGGGACAAGGTCAAAATCGGCGACGCATTCGAGATCAATGACCAGGAAGCGCGTGTGGTGGGCATCGCGGATGCGGTGAACTCCTTCACAGGCGGGCCGTATGTTTGGACGACCTATGAGCGGGCGCTGCAATACGTCCCGGCGCAGCGCAAGATGCTGCAGGCCGTGATCTGCGCCCCGCGCGAAGGCGTGAGCCTGGAACAGGCCATCGCAGACATTCGCAAGGAAACGGGATTGAAGGCATTCATCAACCGCGAGGCCACCTTCGAGGAGTTCATGAGCCAGACACCCGAAAAGCCGACGACGAACTTCAATGTCTCCACGATGTGGTGGTATGTGAAGAACACGGGCATCCCGATCTCGTTCGGCACCACGGTCATCATCGGCCTGCTGGTGGGCATGGCGGTGAGCTGTCAGACGTTTTATTCGTTCGTGCTGGAGAATATGCGGCACCTTGGTGCCTTGAAGGCCATGGGAGCTTCCAACGGCACCCTCTGTCTGATGTTGATCGTGCAGGCCTTTACCGTCGGCCTCATCGGCTATGGCATCGGTCTGCTAGGCACGGCGGGCTTTGCGTTTGGAGCGCTCAAAAACGAGCAACCGCCGTTTTACATGCCGGAGTTCGTGCCCTTCGCGGTGCTGGCGGTGGTTTTGGGTATTTGCATGCTGGCGGCGCTGATGGGAATCTGGCGCGTGAGCCGGCTGGAGCCTGCGATGGTGTTCAGGAGTTAATGACGAATTCAGCATGACGAATGACGAATCCAAACAGCTCGCGGCGCGAGTGCGCGGCGTCTCCAAGAGCTTTGGAGATGGCGAGTCGCGGATCAAGGTGCTGAAGGGCATTGATCTCGATGTGCGGCGCGGGGACATCACCATGCTCGTGGGGCCGTCCGGCTGCGGCAAGACCACGCTCATCAGCATCATCGCAGGCACGCTGGCGGCGGACGAGGGCGAGTTGGACGTGTTCGGCCATGATCTGCGGAAAATGAGCAAGGCGGCGATCACGCGGTTCCGGGCGCATCACATTGGCTTCATCTTCCAGGCCTTCAATCTCATCCCCACGCTGACCTGCGCGGAGAATGTGAGCGTGCCGCTCTTGATCCAGGGCCTGTCAGCGCACAAGGCCGAGAAGCGGGCTCGGGAGGTGCTCGCCCAGGTGGGATTGGGAGACCGCATCAAGCACCGGCCCTCGCAATTGTCCGGCGGGCAGCAACAGCGCGTCGCCATCGCCCGCGCGCTGGTGCATGAGCCGAAGCTGATCATCTGCGACGAGCCGACCGCTGCGCTCGACGCCAAAAACGGCCATGTGGTGATGGAGCTCTTCGAGCATGTGGCGCGGGGCCAAGACCGGGCCGTCTTGATCGTCACACACGACAACCGCATTTTTCACCACGCCAACCGCATCGCTGGCATGGACGACGGGCAGATCCTTGAGGTGCATGACGTGGACGCGGATCATCCGCCGCCGGAGCATTTGCATGCGCCGGAACGGTTGTGAGTCTGGCAGGCATCGTCCTTCTGCTCCTACTCACCTTCGATTCTTCCGCTGCGCAGGCAGAAGTTTACGGTGGTTGACCGTGGCTGAAGGGCGCGATGCGCCGTTGACGGTGGTTTGCCAAACCATCGTCAACAACCGTCAACCATCGTAAACCTCCCTGATCGAGCAGGAGCAAGATTCGCCACGCGGATTCACGGCACCACCTGCACCGGCGTGCCTTGCGGGCAGGCATAATAAAATTTCTCCGCCATGTGGCCGGGAAGGCGGATGCAACCGTGGGAGGCGGGGTAGCCGGGCAGATAGCCTTGATGCATGCCGACGCCGCCGTAGATGCGCATGAAGTAATACATCTTCGCCCCCTCGAAACGCGTGCCGGGTGGACGCGGATCTTTGCGGTTGTCGATGTTGGTCATGATGACGTTGCCGTAGTAGTCCTCGTAGTCGCCGTAGATGGACGATTTGTGGTCCATGTCCTTCTCGATGACGCTGTAGCGGCCGGGGCGGGTGTCGTAACCCTCGGAGCCGGAGGAAATGGGCGAGCCACCGGCCAGTTCTCCCCCCTTGAACAGATAAACCATCTGCTCGCCCAAGTTGATGACGATGCTGGGCCTGCCCCGTATGTCATCAGCATACCAGAAAGAGCCATCGTTGCTGTTGAAGCCGATGAGACGCCGCACCTGACCGTTCACAAAGCGGGCGGCGCGTGGAATCTCCCCGGTGACGACGCGGCGGGCGAACTGAAAGCTGTTGTTTCCCGCCGTCTGAACGGAGGTGCAACTGCTCAATAAAACCGCGAGAAAGAGGAGGCGCAGAACCATGCGCGAGATTTGGCGGCGCAGGGGTTCTTGTTCAAGGCTCAATCTTCAAAGTTTAGGAACTCATCAGCCTCACTCCACTTTCGCCACCGGTTTGCGCAGGGCTTTGGCCAGCTTGTCGAGCACGCCGTTGACGAAGGAGCCGGATTCACCGGCGCTGAGGGCTTTGGCGATGTCGATGGCCTCGTTGAGAATGACGGGCGCGGGCACGTCGGGGCAGTACAGCAGCTCGTAGGACGCAACACGCAGCACATTGCGGTCCACGGCGGCGAGACGCTCCAGACGAAAGTTTTCAACCAGGCTCATGATGTGCCCGTCGATCTCGTCCTGATGGTCAATGACGCCTTTGATGAGGCTTTCGGCATAGGCGCGGGTGGATGCCTTTGCGCTGTGCAGAGTCCAGAAGACCTCGGCGTCCTCGGGCTTTTGCTCACCTTGCAGGTCTCTGGAGAAAAGGAATTGAATGGCGGCTTCGCGGCCGTCGCGGCGTTTTCCCATGATGTTAGGCGTGGTCGATGGGTTCGCCGGCAAAGCTGGCCTTCATTTTACCGAACAGGTTGATCATTTTGACGCAGGTCTGCGCGGCTTCCGTGCCGCGGTTGATGGTGGCGCCGAGGCAGCGCTCCTCGGCCTGTTCCTCGCTGCTAACGAGCAGCACTTCATGAATGACAGGAATGCAATGCTTCACGGCCATCTGCTGCAAGGCATCGGTGACGGACGCACCGACGAGATCGGCATGCTCGGTGGAGCCGCGAATGATGACGCCGAGGGCGATCACGGCATCCGGCGCGCTGCCACGCAGCACCAGCTCGGTGCAAACCGGAATCTCAAACGCGCCAGGGACGCGATAGACATCGACAGAGGCATTCGGGGCGATGACCTCGATCTCCTCCTTGGCGGCATTGAGCAGGCCCTGGACAAACTGGTTGTTGTACAACGAGGCGACGACCGCGATGCTGATCGGCTCCTGGGTGGGACGGGGACGGCTGGAAGCGTAATTGGACATGGAGAGGAAATGACGAAATCAGAATGACGAATGACGAATGGCATCGTGCAAGGTGTGTCTGGTTGTTGTTTTGGTCATGTGGCTTGGGTATTGAGTCATTCCTTCGTCATTCAAAAATTCGTCATTCGGCATTTCAAAGCCGGTGCCCCATCTTTTTCTTCTTGGTTTCGAGATAGCGGGCGTTTTCAGGCTTGGGCGGCGACTTCACCGGCACCTGCTCGGTGATTTCGAGCTTGTGGCCTTCGAGACCGACGACCTTGCGCGGGTTGTTGGTCATGAGCTTGATCTTTCGCACGCCGAGGTCGGAGATGATCTGAGCACCGATGCCGTAGTCCCGCAGGTCCATGGGGAAGCCGAGCTTCAGATTCGCCTCGACCGTGTCGAGACCCTGTTCTTGCAGCTTGTAGGCCATGATCTTGCCGTGCAGGCCGATGCCGCGGCCCTCATGACCACGCATGTAGATGATGATCCCCTTCCCCTCGTCGGCGATGTGTTTCATCGCGGCATGGAGCTGGCTGCCACAGTCGCAGCGACGGGAGGCAAAGATGTCGCCTGTGAGGCACTCGCTGTGGACGCGGACGAGGATGGACTCATCCGGGGTGATGTCCCCCATGACGAGGGCGATGTGATGCACGCCGTCGAGGCTGCCCTTGTAGAGGTGCAGCTTGAAGAGACCGAAGTCGGTGGGCATTTCCACGACCTCGATCTTTTCCACCAGCTTCTCGCTGAGGCGGCGATGCGCGATGAGATCGGCGATGCTGCACATCTTGAGGCCGTGCTTTTTGGCAAATTTCTTCAAATGAGGCAGCCGGGCCATGGTGCCGTCGGGATTCATGATCTCAATCAAGACACCCGCCTCGCGCAAACCGGCCATGCGGGCCAAATCGACCGCTGCCTCGGTGTGACCCGCGCGACGCAGCACCCCGCCGGGCTTGGCGACGAGCGGATTGATGTGACCGGGCTGCACCAGGTCGGAAGGCTTGCTTTTGGGGTCGGCCAGGAGACGGATCGTGCGGGTGCGGTCAGCGGCGCTGATGCCGGTGGAGATGCCCTGGGCGGCATCGACGGTGACGGTGAAATCGGTGCGGAAGGCCTCGCGATTCTCCGGCACCATGCTGGCCAGATTGAGGCTCTGGGCGATTTCGAGCGAGACCGGGACGCAAAGCATGCCGCCGCCCTGGCGCACCATGAAATTCACCATCTCGGCGGTGATTTTTTCCGCCGCGCAGATGAGATCCCCCTCGTTTTCGCGGTCCTCGTCATCGGTCACGATCACCATGCGCCCGGCGCGGATGTCAGCAAGGACGGACTCCACGGAGTCAAAGAGGGCGGGCTTCTGGCGGGGCATGGGAGGTGTGGAAAAGAGCCAATACCGCTGTCTGCGGCGTTCGGGGGAGGATGATTTAGCCGGTTGGGGCAGGTTTTCCAGCACGAGCTTGGTTTTTCGTTGCTGTCGCAGAGAGGAATCGCGTAATGTCAGGTGCATGCCGCCCCCCACCAAAGTCAAACGCCCGTCCGCCATCGCGGTGGGGGAGTTTTTCAAGCAGAACGAAAAGGCGCTCAAACTGAAGCTGGTCGGCACGGAGGCGGGCTTTGACCGCAAGATTCATGAGCCCTCGGTGAACCGCCCCGGTCTGGCCTTGTCCGGCTTCTTCACCTACTTCGCCTACAAGCGCATCCAGGTCATCGGGAATTCAGAGCACTCCTTCCTGGAAGGGCTGGAGCCGAAACTGCGCGCGGCACGTTTCAGCCAGCTTTGTTCTTGGGACATTCCCTGCATTGTCATCGCCCGAGGGCATCGCCTTGACGAGGAGCTGATCGAGATTGCCAACTCGGCGGGCATCTCGGTGTTTCAGACGAGCATGATGACCATGCGCTTTCTCAACGCGGCCACCATCAAGCTGGAGTGGACCTTTGCGCCAAGCCTGCTCGTCCATGGCTGCATGGTGGATGTGCAAGGCGTGGGCGTGCTGATCCAGGGGGACAGCGGCTGCGGCAAAAGTGAGAGCGTGATCGGGCTGCTTCAGCGAGGTGGCAGCCTGGTGGCGGATGACGCCGTGCGGCTGCGGCTCATTGAGGACCGCGAGATCGTCGGCTCCGCGCCGGATCTGACTCGTGGGATGATCGAAATCCGCGGCCTGGGCATCCTGAACGTGGCGGCTCTCTTCGGCGTGGGCGCGGTGCGCCTGAGCAAGCGGCTGGATTTCATCGTGGAACTGGTGCGCGGCGCGAAAACCCAGGATCTGGAGCGCGTGGGCGTCAGCACGGACACCCGCGATGTCATGGGCATGAAAATCGAGCGCGTGGCGCTGCCGGTGGAGCCTGGGCGCGACGTGGCGGGCCTCATCGAACTGGCCGCCATCAACTTCAAGCTCCGCACCTTCGGCTACAACAGTGCCGTGGAGTTTGATCAAAGGTTGTTGAAAAAGATGACGGATGACCAATTAGGTTAACCTGCCAGCCCCCCTTCCCCGTCCCCCCACCATGAGCATTGAAAAAGAACTGACGATCCGCAACAAGATGGGCATGCATGCGCGCCCAGCGGCACAGTTCGTCAAACGCGCCAGCAAGTATCAGTGCGACGTGTGGGTGGAAAAGGACGACGAGCCGGTGAATGGCAAGAGCATCATGGGTCTCATGATGCTGGCCGCCGGTCGCGGCGAGACGATCAAGATCATCGCCGACGGCAACGACGCCGAGCAGGCCGTAGCCGACCTGGAGGAACTCGTTTCCTCCGGCTTTGGCGATGTGGAGTGAGCGGGGGACTGGATGCTTGATGCTTGATGCTTGATGCTTGATGCTGGATCCTGGATGCTGGATCACTGCTTCGCAGGATCAGCCTGGCGTGACATGACGCGGATTTCCTCGCCGCCTTGCGGCTCTGGCAGCGGTTCCTTGAGCATCTCCAGCATCATCGTGCCGATGAGATAAATCAGCCCGCCGCCCACACCGGCACCGATGGCGATGAAGCGACGCTGCCAGACGTTCTCCGGGTTGATGGCCCACCAGAAACGCATGCACAAAAGCATCCACAGGATGCTGCCGCCGAGAACAAGAAGAAGGCCGGTGCTCATGACCCGAGTGTGGAATAGCTTTCCGTCGCGGGCGACAAGAAAATGGAACCGCGGGCGTAGCGGCAGCCGCTCACTCCTCGTGCGGAAGGTTCCAGGCCTTCAGCCACTCGGTTTTTGTGCGCTTGAAGCCCTTCTTGAGCAGGCGCTCCTCCATGTCGGCGAGATGGGCGGCTCCGTAAAAGATCGCGAGGCGTTTCTTCCCGGCGGCGATCTGCTTGTCCATCACCTCCAGCGCCACGCGGTTGCGCTCGCCGACGAGCACGGTGCCGTCGCCGGATTCGACGCCTGCCATGATGTCCTCCACGCTGTCGAACTCCTGCGCGATCATGCGCTTCAAGCCGGTGCTGCTGTCTTTGGCAGTGAAGACCTTCAGCAGCATCACCAGCCCCGCCGTGTCGGAATCCAGCCCCTTCTTGGCGTTCGCCGACTTCTGCGCCTGCACGGCCTTCAGGTAGAGCGTGAGGAAGCTCTCCTTCTTCGTCTCCTGCGTTTGCGTGAACTGCTTCATGTTCATGTCCGCGTGGACGAAGTTCTTTGCCTGGTAGTCGATGCCTTCGAGCTGGCCGTGCAGTTTCAGCGCGTCCTTCATCATCGCCTGCATCTGCCCCACCCACGCAAGGTTTTGGCCGTCCTTCGAAGGCGGCTCCTTGCCGCGATCTTCGATGGCGGGGCCGACCAGTTCATACAACACAGCGTCGTAGCCTTTGAACCGCGTGTTCAGGCCGTCAAAGTAAGCCTTGTCGGCGATGTGGACGGCCCCCACGAGATCGACCTGCACTTTCTGCGGCGACTCATAGCTCACCACGGCCGTTTGCAGGCTGTCGCTCGTCTCCTCCTCGGCAAAGCGGATGAACTTCGTCTTCGGCTCCTCCGCTGAGGAAACCACCGTGAAGGCCAGGAGGGCCGGAAGCAGGAGAAGTCGCTTCATGGTCGTGAAAGTGGATGTTTCAGCCCGGAGTCTTGAACAAGCGGTCAAAGAACGCCTTCATCTCCTCCCACGAGGCTTTGTCAGCAGCCTCGTTGTAGGCCGCGCCTTTGCTGTTGTCATTGCCCGCCGCCTTCTGTGTGAAGGCATGCACCGCGCCGGGATAGTTCACCAGCTTGTAGTCCACCTTCGCGTCCTTCATCTCCTGCTCGAAGGCGGCGATGTCCTTCACTGGCACAAAGGGATCGTCCGCGCCATGCAGCGCCAGCACCTTGCCCTTGATGTTCTTCCCATCCGCCGGTGTGGGTGAATCCAGGCTGCCATGGAAACTGACCACGCCCTTCACCACCGCGCCGCTGCGGGCCAGTTCGATCGCGCCCATGCCGCCAAAGCAGTAGCCAATCGCCGCGACCTTCGCCGGATCGGTCTGCGCGTCTTTGTTCAGCACCTCCAGCGCCGAGAGCACGCGCTCACGGTAAAGCTTGCGGTCGGCCTTGTACTTGCCCGCCTCCTTGCCTGAGGCCGGCGGCTGCGGGCGGATGCCCTTGCCGTATACATCTGCCGCGAAGACGTTGTAGCCCAACTCTGCCAGCATCCGCGCCCGCATCTTCTCGTTGTCACTCAGACCGGTCCACTGATGAATGATCAGCACCGAAGGCAGCTTGCCCGTCTTCGTGGTATCGACGACGTGCAGCCCCTCGCAGGTCACACCTCCTGATTGATATTCGACGACGGTTTCCTTGATCTCCGCCTGCGAGAGGCTGGCAGAACAAAGCAAGGAGGTGATGAAAAGCAGGGCGCGTTGGGTCTTCATGGTTGGGATAGTAGGTAAGGTAGAACGAGTTTTCCAACTCGTTTCCCCGAACGAACTGGAAAGTTCGTTCTACATAGTCGTTCTACTTGATCTCCTGGATGCGGATGTTCTTCCACATCACTTCCTTGCCCACCGCCTCGGTCTTTTTGCCGATGCCATGCACTTGGAGCGCGATCACGCCCTCCTTCGTCATCTCGTCCGTGAAATCCGCCGCCAGGACGCCATTGATGAAAGTCTTGATGCTGCTGCCTTTGCATTCAATCCGCGCCTGATTCCAATCGCCCTGCTTGAAGGCCTTCCGTGCCGCCTCGTTGTCCTTCAAATCAAACAGCCAGCCACGGCGGCCCTCGTCATACACGCCGCCCGTGAAAGCGCGTGCGCTGGGGTCGATCTCAAACTGGTAGCCATGCACGCGGTCCGCCGGGAATTTCTTCTTCTTGCCCGCGATCTCCACCTCCGTCTCCTCCGTGTAGTAGTTGCTGCGGAACTGGATGCCCGAGTTCATCGACGGATCCACCTTGAACTCGACCTCCAGGATGAAATCACCGTATTTTTTCGCCGTGCAGAGGAAGGAATTCCCCGTGTTCGGCACCGTCTTGCCCACGATCACCCCATCCTGCACGCGATACTCCGCCGTCCCGCTGTGCTGCTCCCAACCTGCGAGTGTTTTGCCATCAAACAGCGGCACAAAAGCATCCTCGGCATGAAGGGTGGCGGTGAAAGAAACAAGGGCGGCAAGAGAAAGCAGACGGTTGGTCATAGGGCGGTGGTAAACGAGAGCGGCGGCACTGTCTTTCTCACTCCTGCATCAAGATCAGGCACTTTGAGATCACAAACCTCGTCCGGTTTTGGCTCGCCTTGCGGGATGAATCCGCTAAAACAACCGCGACTCCTCCCCAACCACCCGCATGAAGCGCTACTCCCTCGGCATCGACTACGGCACGAATTCCTGCCGCTCTCTCCTCATCGACCTCGACAACGGCGCGGAGGTCGGCTCGACCGTGTTCAACTACCCCAGCGGCGAGATGGGCATCCTGCTCGATCCGCGTGACCCGCATGTGGCGCGGCAGAATCCGCAAGACTACCTCGACGGCCTCGAAAGCGTGGTGAAAGGCGCTTTAGAGCAGGCGAAGGCAAAGATCGCGGGCTTCGATGCCGCGCAAGTCGTCGGCATCGGCATCGACACCACGGGCAGCACGCCCATTCCGGTGAACCAGGACGGCACGCCGCTCGGATTGCTGCCAGAATGGAAGAACAACCTCAACGCGATGGTCTGGCTGTGGAAAGACCACACGGGGCATGCCGAGGCGGCGGAGATCACCAAGCTCGGCCATGAGATGCGGCCAAACATCATCGCCAAATGCGGCGGCATTTATTCCAGCGAGTGGTTTTGGAGCAAAATCCTCCGCCTCCGCCGCGTGGACGCGCAGGTGTTCGAGACCGCGTACAGCTTCGTCGAGCACTGCGACTGGATTCCCGCCGTTTTGACCGGCAACACCGATCCGCTCACGCTGAAGCGCAGCGTGTGCGCCGCAGGCCACAAAGCCATGTTCAGCGCCGAATGGGGCGGCCTGCCTGACAAAGAATTCCTCGCCATGCTCGACCCCAAACTCGCCGATTTGCGTGAGCGTCTCTATGCCGAAGCCCACACCGCCGACACGAAGGCTGGCGGCCTTTGCGCCGAATGGGCAAAGCGTCTCGGCTTGAAGGAAGGCACCGCGATCTGTGTCGGAGCCTTCGATGCGCACACCGGCGCGGTCGGTGCGGGCATCAAGGAAGGCACATTGGTAAAGATTCTCGGCACCAGCACCTGCGATCTCATGATTTCACCCACCAGCAAGCCGCTGGCGGACATCCCCGGCGTGTGCGGCATCGTGAATGGCAGCGTTTTGCCCGGCTACTACGGCATCGAGGCCGGACAGAGCGCTGTGGGCGATCTCTTCCTGTGGCTGGTGAACCACCTCGTGCCCGACAGCTTCGGCAAAACGGTAGGCGAGAAGTTTGTGGCCATGGAGCAGGCCATGGAAGGCCAGAAACCCGGTGCCACGGGCCTGCTCGCGCTCGATTGGAACAACGGCAACCGCACCATCCTCGTCGATGTGCGCCTCACCGGCCTGCTGCTCGGACAGACGCTGCACACCGAGGCGCACGAGATCTACCGCGCCTACATCGAGGCCACCGCGTTCGGAGCGCTGACCATCATCAAACGCGTCGAGGAATACGGCGTGAAGATCGAGGAAGTCATCAACACCGGCGGTCTCTCCATCAAGAATGCCACGCTCATGCAGATCTACGCCGACATCATCGGCAAGCCCATGAAAGTCAGCCAAAGCGAGCAGACCTGCGCCCTCGGTGCCGCCATCTTCGGTGCCGTCGCCGCTGGCGCGGGCACCTGGCAGGAGCTTCAGTCCAAAGTCACCGCGATCCGCGAGAAGGTGTATCACCCGATTCCCGAGAACGTGGCGGTGTATCGTGAGCTGTATGCGCTCTACCGCGACGTTCATGATGCCTTCGGCGTGGCCGATTGGAGCGGCAAGCTCAGCCATGTGATGAAGCAGTTGCTGGATATTCGAGCAAGGCAGAGTTAGCCTTGAATCATGAACGCGACAGGTTTTCCAATCTTTGCCAGAGCAGTCACTCCTGGCGAGACCCAATTCATCGGCTGGCTGTTATTGGTGCTGGGACTTGGTGGTCTAGGAATGGCGTTGCGGAAATGGAACTGGCTTCAGGAACACTTTGCCTGGTTGCTTCGATGGGGAAAAGGCTCATGGAGCATTCCCGCCTCCAGGGTGGGTGTCATCTATGGTTTTGCCACAGCCTCTGTCATTGGCATGCTCTGCGTAAGTGATGCAATGAACTGGTGGCCCCTCGGAGATCGAGACTATTTTGCCGTCGGTTTTATCTTCTGGCTTCTTTTGGGTGTCGGCGTGTTCCTTCGCGACTATTTCCGCCATCTGAACCTGAAAGATGATTGACGAGTCGAGTCACTCCACCCCCAGCTTCGCGACTTCTTCCGCGCTCAGCGCACGAGCAAACACCGCGATCTCATCCAGACGGCCTTCCCAGTTGTCTTCGTTGTCACTGCGTCCGCCAAACAAGACGGCGGGGACGCTCACTCGCGGAGCCTTCGTTTCGATTTCCAGGACGCCATTGAGGTAAACACGCGCCATATCAACCTCACGCACGAGAGTGACATGCTGCCAAGTCCAGCGAGGAAGCTCTGTCTTGCCTGCCACGGGGCCGCTGCTGGATTGAAACACCAGTTTGCCGGTGTTGCCGCTCTTGCCACCGATGCCGAGATGCTCGCCGTAGGCACTGACACCGTGGTTGTGGTCGCGGGAGTAGAACCAACCGCAGAAGTCGCGGCCATCGTTTGGCATGCCGTTCCAAATCCACATCGACATGGAGTAGTTCTCACTGATTCCGCTCATTTGAGAGCACAAGCGGCCTCCAACGAAGTGCGGGGCGCGGTTCACGGCGTTCTCGCAGAACTTGTCCGAATGCGGACCGTCGAGGTAGTAGGCCACCCCGCCTTCATAAGCGGCATCGCGATGATTTTTCGTCTCGTCAGCGGCCACGGGACCGGTGAACTCGTTTAAGCGCCAGTAAGCCACCGGTTTCAGATCAAGTACGGCCTTCGTCGCGGGGCCAGCGCCGAGCACCCAGGGCTTGCGCGGTGCCTGGCTCACGGTTTCGAGCAAGCCGATGGCCGCCTGCGAGATCTTCGGCTCCGCCATGACCTCCAGACCGGCGGAACGTGCCGCCCAGGTGTTGTAGCCGCCCCAGGCGTGCATTTCCGGTGGCGGGATGTAGCCGTCGCCGCCGTTGGCGAGTTCGATGACCATGTTGTGCGGCAGCGGGCTGGCGGCTTTGATTTTGAGGCCGGTAATGGCGTAGGTTTCGTTCGGCGTAGTGGCGATGCCGATGTCGCCGATACGCAGCGCCTGCACCACGATCTCGGTCTGCTGCCGCTCATGCAGGAGGATCTGCTCACGCGCATAGACTTCCGGCGTCGTCTTCGGAATGCGGTCGCCCACCTCGGCCATGATGCGTTGCGCCCATTCGAGGCGCTGCTTGTCCGGCACACGGTATTTGAGCGTCATGCGCTTTTCCGCCATCGCCACTTCCACGTTTTCACGATACCGGATGCCCGCGTAGGCCTTCATGGCGATGTCGAGCAATCCCTGCGTGTATTCGTCGATGGTGGGCTTGGGGCGCTGCTCCGCAGGCACCTTGTAATCCACGCGGTAGATGTCCCCGCTGCACCCGTGGGACATGATGCCCACCATCTTGCCCGGCGGGTCGATGCGCTGCTGCAAACCTTCCGAGAACAGGCCGAAGTAATCGGCGCTGATGTCCTTGTCGCCGAAGTAGTGCATCGAAAAATTCGCCAGCACGGCCAGCGGCTTGCCGTCTTGGGTTTGAATCGAGATCAGCGACAAATCCGGGTCTTCCGGGCCGGACTCGCCCACCGCATCATCCCATTTCGCCCCGGCATGCATGTTGGCGCGCACACTCAGGTTGCCGAAGGGGTCTTCCGCCAGCTTGTCCGGCCGCCGAATCCACTGCCGCAGCGCGGTGAACTCAGCCGCGTCCGCTTTGGCAAAGCCGATGCGCGCGGGCTTCAGTTCCGCCTGTGCCGCAGCGATGGCCTCGACCAGCTTCTCCTTCAAAAAGGGCACATAAGCCGGATCGGCATCGGTTCCGAGGCAACCCATCGACGCTGGGGCCGAATGCGCATGCGTGGCCGAGATGAGCATGCGATCCGTCGGGATGCCCGTCTTCGAGGCAGCCATCTTCTTCGCGTCATCCAGCACTTCGCGGCTCATCATGCAGCTATCGGCCACCACGATGGCGATCTGCGTCTTCCCATCCGTTGCAACGATGGCGCGAGCGTTCACGCGTGTTTTGATCTTGTCCACATAACGGCTCAGCATGCCGCCATTGACCAGCACCGGCAGCTTCGGCGGTGTGATGTCGATGACGGCGGCTCCGGCCTTGAATTCAGCGTGAAGGGAGGCCGCAGTGAGCGCGGCGATGACGGAGAGAATGATCAAGCGAGGCATGTGAAGCCATACGAAGGTAATCGGGGCATTCCTGCCCCGATTACAAGGGGCGCATCAGGGAAGTTTGTGCGGGCGCACTGGCTCAAGCAAACGCGACCGACCGCGCCAACGGCGCGCAGGAATCCAGCCCAGGGCCAAGGAGCCTTGGCGACTGCCGCCCTGGGTCGGCGGAACCATGGAACGCATGGACCACAGGTCGCGCTCTAAAAGAGCGCGGGAACGAATGCGGCAGCTCTCCCGCGCTCTTTCAGAGCGCCATGACCTTGAGCTGGATGGCCTCACGTTTTCCCAGGGCTTTTCGCCCTGGGCTGGAATCCTTCGGCCCTTCAGGCCGTTGCTTTCATCTTTCACAGCACCCACTTCACGGATGAACCAGAATGGGGCCAGGAATGGCCCCGTTACTTCCCGGTCATCTTGAGGAAAGCTTCGGCGTAGCGTTTGCCCAGCTCCCGGAACGACGGTGAGTCGAAGTGAATCTTGTCGCCTTTGTGCTTCAGGCCCTCGGCGCTCACGAAAGCTGTGTGCGGCACTTTCTTCGCCAGATCTTGATGCGCCTGGTCCACGATCACTTTTTCCGGCGTCCACGGCATGTCGGCAAATTTTCCCATCTGACCGGCGATGAACGGAATCCCCGGTGCTTTCACCTCCTGCCGCAGTCGTGAGACGAGATTATGCAGCTTGGCTTCGTAAGCTGGAGCGAGCGCAGGCAGCGAATCGCTCTCGCCTTGATGCCACAGGATACCTTTGAGCGTGCCCGCAGGCAGCGCGATGCCCAGGCGCTTCACCATATCGTCCCAGGGATAGCATTTCGTCGCGGGATAAAACACGCCCGGCTTCCAGGTGTCGATGGGCGACCCGCCAACAGCGCACGGAATCAATCCAATCGTCACGCCCGGATTCGCCTCGGCGATGATTTGACCGAAGGTCTTGCCGAGACCGACACCGGCAGCGGGTTTGTCGAAGTGCATCGGATCAACCGCAGGCACCCACCAGCCCTCCTTGCTCAGCATCAGCACGCGGGGATGCGGCGTCTTGTCCTTCTCCTCCACCACGCCACGACCGGCCATGTTGGACTGACCGACGAGCAGGAAGAGATGGAATTTTTCCTTCGCAGGCAGCGGGGCAGGCTGGGCGGTGACGCTGCTCGCAATGAAACAGCCCAGGAGAGAGAGAAGACGGAGATTCATGAGTGGGGGTAACTATTCAGAAGTGAGCTTTATTCGTGCTCATTCGCGGATATTCGCGACCATTCGCGTTGAGACAGATGGCGTGAGTCATTTTTTAACGCGAATGGCCGCAAATGAGCGCGAATAGCCGCGAATTTGAGGTTCTGAAGAGGAAGGGTTGAATCGTTACGATTGGGTTTGGAAACGGCCGGCATACTCAGTCCAAAAAGCGGAACTCAGGCGTGGCCCAAAGCGTTTGGATGAATCTGGCCCAGAGATCACGCACCTCCTCCGGCGTGGCGTTGCCGGAGTTGGAGGATTCGAGGAAGTCACGAACTTGTGCCAGCTCTTTTTCTGTCGGCGGACGCTGAAGCGAGCTTTGGAAGGCATTCCCAATGCGGGCTTCGGTGTCCGCACTGGATTTGAGCACGACCTCAGCAGCGGAGCGGGCCTGCTCGATGACTTTGGGCGAGTTCATCAGGAACAAAGCCTGCGTGGCCACCGTGCTGGTGGTGCGCTGGGCGATGGGCTGGTTGATGTCGGCAAAGTCGAAGACCTCAAACAGCGGATGGCGCACGTTGCGGAAGGCGGCGGTGTAAACGCTGCGTCGCGTGTCGAGGAACTGGTAGCCGTACTCGATGTTCTGAATCTTTTGGTCGTTGGAGTCGATGGCCCTCACCTCGCTGACTCCTGGACCGCCAAACGAGCGCTCCAGCGTGCCAGCGGCCACGAGCATGGCATCACGCAGGCACTCAGCGTCGAGGCGTTTGCGGTTCATGCGGCTGAGAAGGCGGTTGTCGGGATCGGCGTAGGACGAGTTTTCCAACTCGTCTCCTGAACGAGTTGGAAAACTCGTTTTACTTGCCATGCGGTAGGTGCGGCTCATCACCATCTCCTTCACCAGCCGCTTCAAATTCCAGCCGTCCTCCATGAACTTCACCGCCAGGTAATCCAGCAGTTCAGGATGGCTCGGAGCCTCACCGGTGGAGCCAAAATTGTCCGTGGTGCGCACGATGCCCGAGCCGAAGATCCAGTGCCAGACGCGATTGACCATCACGCGGGCGGTGAGCGGATGCTCGCGCGAGGTCATCCACTGCGCGAGCTGCAAGCGACCGCTCGCGTCGGCTGGAATCGCGGGCGCGTTCGGACGCATGGCGGCCTGGATGAAACCACGCGGCACCGGAGCGCCGAGATTGCGGACACTGCCACGAATATGGACCTTCGCGTCCTCCGGCAGCTCGTCTTCAGCCACCGACATGGCCTCAGGACGCGCGGGGAGGTCTTTTTGCAGGAGCTTGAGCTGCTTTTCGAGGTCGGCGAGCTGCGTCTTGAGCTTGGCGGCTTTGGGTGATTCTTTCGCGGCCACGGTGTTGCTTTCCACCGCTCCCGCAGGCAGGAACTGCACCGCATCGACGGTCACATAGCCTTCGGAACCCGCGTTGGTGATGAGCACGAAACCCTGGCCGTTGGCCTCGAAGCGGTAGGTGCCCAGGGAGGCAAATTGCAGCCCCTTAAGCTTTTCCGTTGCCATCTTAAAGTCCTTCAGTTCCTCGCCGTCCGCGTGCAGGATGTTCGCCATTACTCGCTCGGCACGACCGGGTCCGGCGTTGAAGGCCACGCGCACCTCGTAACGACCGGTCTTCGGCAGCTTCGGGGCAAAGGAGATGGTCTTTTCTCCTTTTCCGTCATTGTGATCGCTGACGTAACCGCTGCCGATGAACGGGCCGAAAATGGTCGAGTTTTTCCACATGCCGACCTTTTGCGCCTCGCTGTCATCGACGACGATTCCGGGCAGATCGCTGGCGGCGATCGTTTTGCGCTGCCGCAGATCAGCGCTGCCCGCATCGCGCAGATCATCCTTGAGCGCGGCGATTTGGTCTTTGAGCGCTACGAGCTGCTTTTCATGCTGCTGCATCGCGGCTTCAGCCTCGCCGTCCAGCGGGAGGGGCGTGTCGATCCAGTGCGCGACGTTGTCCGTGTAATTTATGAGCGTCTTGGTGCTCCGCAGGATGCCGGCCAGCGCGTAGTAGTCCCGCGTGGAGACGGGGTCGAATTTGTGATCATGGCAGCGAGCGCAGCCGATGGTCATGCCCAGGAAAGCGCGGCCCATGGTGTCGAGCTGCTCGTCCACGATGTCCATGCGCAGCATGCCCTTGTCCTGCTCCTCGTAATTCGTCGGCCCGAGGGCCAGGAAGCCGGTGGCGGTGAGCTGGCGACGGCGTTGCTCAGCATTTTCAAACGGCATCAAATCACCCGCGATCTGCTCGGAGATCATGCGATCCACGGGCGCGTTGTCGCGGATGGATTCGAGGACGTAATCACGAAAACGCCACGCATCCTTGAACGGCAGCGAACGCCCGCCGCCGGAAGATTCCGCGAAGCGTGTGATGTCCAGCCAGTGGGAGGTGAAGCGCTCGGCGAAGGCGTCGGTGGCGAGAAGATAATCAACGAGGGATTCGAGAGCGGCGGAAGAAGAAGTGCTCAGTGCTGAGTGCTCAGTGCTGAGTTTCTGAATCTGAGCACTGAGCACTGAGCACTGAGCACTCAAAAGCTCCTTCGACGGTGGCAGGCCGGTTAAGTCGAAGCAGAGTCTTCGCAGCAAAGTGCCTGCATCAGCCTCCGGCGCGGGTGTGAGGCTGTTTTGCTCCAGTTTGGCGAGGATGAAACGGTCGATGTCATTCGCGGGCCAGGCGGTATTTTTAACTGCGGGCGGTGTTGTGAGCTTGGGAGTCTGGAAGGACCAAAAACTGGCATCGGCAAGCGCGGCTTTCGATTTGCCGCCGGTGCTGACGACTTCATCGCGTGGATCAGGCGCACCGGACTCGATCCAGAGCTTGAGATCGGCGATCTCGCTGTCCTTGAGCTTCCGCTTCGGCGGCATCTTCAAGTCGCGGTCGGTGTAGCTGATGGCCCGGAAGAGATGCGAGGCGTCCAGCTTGCCCGGCGTAATGGCAGGGCCGGAATCACCCCCAGTTTGCCATCCAGCGCGTGAATCGAGGCGCAGGCCGCCTTTCTGCTTGTCCGGGCCGTGGCAGTCGATGCAGTTCGCGATGAGCAAAGGGCGGATGCGCTGCTCAAAATGCGTCATGTCCACAGCGGAGGCCGTGGTGGCGAGGATGAGCGTGGAAAACAGAATGCGCATGCGTGCGAACGCAAACGAGAGGCCGCAGGAGGCTCTTTCACCTGCTGAAGACGAGAACATGATGCTGGGCCAAGCGATCCACCACACGCGCCTCACACAACGACGCGTCTGCGGCCATGCGCTTGAGGTCGGAGAGCGTTTCGGGGAAGTCGTGCGCGGCCACATGGGCGCAGGCTTCTTCGAGATGATCGGGCCGCACCGCCGTCCACTGCGAGCGCATGAAATTCAGGTAGCCTTCGAGGTATTCCTCACGCGTCTGGCCCTCCTCGCGCACCACATCTACCAGGATGAAGTGGCCGCCAGGGGCGAGCTTCGCCGCGCAGGCGTGGAAAAGCTCCTGTTTCCCCTCCGCATCGAGATGATGCACGGCAAAGCCACTGAAAATGACATCAAAGGGCGCGTCGGCGGCACGCACGGCTTGCAGCATGTCCTGGTGATGCAGCGCCACATTTTCCAGACCGCTCAAATACTCACGCGCCTCGTTCAAAGCAGCTTCCGAGAGATCCACCCCCGCATAGCGGCTGGGTGTGGCCGTTCGGAGACAGGGGGCGATAAAACGCGTGTTTCCGCAGCCGAGATCGAGCAAGGAATACGGGCCGCCCGCATGCCGCTGACTCAGCAGCGCGGTGATATGCGCGTAGATCTCGCGATGAAACATGTAGTTCATCTCCGAGATGGAGTCGTAGAGGGTCCAGGATTGGCGAAAAAGGGTGGTCTCGTCGGTGGCGCGTTCAGACATGCGGAGTGGAAGAGAGCATCAATCGAATCTCCCGCCAAGCGCCTGCTTGCACGAATCTCTCACCGCCCCTGGCCGCGATACTCTCCCGGAGCCACTCCCACCCAGCGGCGGAACACGCGCGAGAAGATCGCCGCGTTCGCATAGCCCACGTTGGCCGCCACGACCTCCAGCTTGTCATTTTCACGCTCCAGCAGACGACGTGCTTGCTCCATGCGCAGGCAAGTGAGGTGCTGCATCGGGCTGCGGCCCAGTTCCTTCAAACACAAGCGCCGCAGATGCTCCGGGCTGCAATGACTGCGATGCGCCAGCTCCGCCAGCGTCCAGTCCCGCATCAAATCCTGCTCCACATCCGCCCACAGCTTCGCCACGCGGGGTTCTTTGCTCCGCCAGGGCTGGGCGATGCGGCGGATCGTCGCATGCAGCAGCTCAAGCCAGTGATGCAGCATGCGCGGCTCCTTTTCGCCCTCCCACTCGGCCCTCAGTCCCGTGACGATGCGCATAATCTCGTCCGAATGCGCCGTGGGCGTCACCGGTGAGGCCGCGCCGACCACCGGCGTGACAAAACTCGGCTCGTCATAGCGAATCCAGGCAAAGCACCAGCGCTCACGCCCCTTGGCCGCAAACGCGTTCAGCACGCGTGGCGGCGCCAGGCAGACCATTCCCGGCTTCACACGCTGCCAGCGCCCGTCGAGCAGGATCTCCCCTTCCCCGCTCACACAGGCCAGCACAAAGCTTCCTTCAGGCGTCATCCGCACCCGTCGATAAGGCGGCAGTGCCTCGTCCATGCCCAGCCGGGCGATGCGATGCGTGCTCATCTCCGCGCAATGCGCCGCCTCCACCACCCAGCGCCGCGTCTTCGGCCCGTCGATGGTGGTTTCGTGCAAATCAGCGCCCGTTTTCATCCCGGCATTAAACCGTCGCTTTCCAGTCCTGTCACGCTCAGGTGCATTTCAGGCATGACACCGTGCATGCGCTCCTGCTAGCCTGCGTGCTTCATCTCGTATTCCCATCATGCGCCCATCCATCCTATTCCTCGCATTCCTCTCATCCGCCGTGCTCGGAGCAGAGCCGGCCTCCCTCTTCGACGGCAAAACCCTCGACGGCTGGGACTTTGATCCCGCCATGTGGCGTGTGGAGGACGGCGTCATCACCGGCGGCTCCACCACGGAGAAGATCAAGAAGAACGACTTCATCAGCACCAAGAAGTCGTATCAAAACTTCGAGCTGAAGCTCAAAATCAAGGTCAGTGGCGATCCCAAGACTGGCATGCTCAACAGCGGCATCCAGATCCGCTCCCTCCGCGATGGCAGTGCCATGAGCGGCTATCAGGTGGACTGCGGCGCGGGCTGGTTTGGCAAAATCTACGACGAGCACCGCCGCAACAAGGTCATCTGGGCACCCGCACCCGAGCAGCAGGCCGCGCTCGACAAGGCCATCGATGTCTTCGGCTGGAACGAATACCGCATCCGCGCCGAGGGGCCACGCATCCAGACTTGGATCAATGGCGTCCACTGCATGGACTACACCGAGACCGATCCCAACATCGCGCTCGACGGCCACATCGCCCCGCAGGTGCACAGCGGCGGCGTTTGTCTCGTGCAGGTCAAAGACGTGACCATTGAAGAACTACCCGCCACGCCCGGTGAGCCGACTTGGAAAAGCATCGGCGGTCTCGAAGGCATGAAGGCCAAGCTGCCGCCAAAGCCACAGGCCAATGCCGCCGCGCCAAAGCGTGACATCAGTTACAACAACGTCCAAGGCACCGCGCTCACCGCTCAGGAGCAGCTCAAGAAATTTCATCTCCCCGAAGGCTACGAGATCGAACTCGTCGTGCAGGAGAGCGAAGGCCTCGGCAAATTCGTCAGCGTTTACTTTGACCAGCGAGGGCGAATGTGGACGCAGACCGCGCTGGAGTATCCCGTCGATTCCAATGAAAACCCCGCCGCCGCCGAGGCCGTGTATGCGGGCAAGGGCAAGGACAAGGTGCTCGTCTATCCGCGGGAGTCTTTGAACGGAAAGATTCCCGCGGGCGGACTCACGAATCCGACCGTCTTCGCCGACGGCCTCGCCATCCCGCTCGGCATCCTGCCTTGGGGCGCGGGCGATACCTGCTACGTGCAGCACGGCCACGATTTGAAGCTCTACAAAGACACGAACGGCGACGGCAAGGCGGACACCTTTGACGTCGTGCTCACCGGCTTCGGCGTGCAGGACTCGCACCTCTTTCCGCATCAGTTCACACGTGCCCCCGGCGGCTGGATCTGGATGGCGCAGGGCCTTTTCAACAACAGCCAGGTCCGCAAACCCGGCAGCGACAAGGTTGTCGATTGGCCCAAGTGCAGCATGGCCCGCATGCGACCGGATGGCAGCGAATTCGAGGTCATCAGCACCGGCCCGAACAACATCTGGGGCCTCGTCATCACCGGCGAAGGCGAGACCTTCATCCAAGAGGCGAACGACTACGGCTACCCCGTCATGCCCTTCCACGAATACGCCTACTACCCCGGCGGCATGGAAGCGCTCAAAAAGAGCTACCAGCCCGATTTTCCGCCGATGACCGACGTGCGCATGGGCGGCACCGGTTTGAGCGGCTTAGCATTGATCGAATCAGGTTCGCTCTCGCCAGCCGCCGTGGCTCAGAGTTCTGTAGTCCCGGCTTCAGCCGGCTCAGGGGCATCAGAACCGGCTAAAGCCGGGACTACAATGCCCAAGCCCGCCCATGTCATGGCCGTCGCCAATCCCATCATCTCCAAGATCCAAACCATCGCCATGCATCGCGACGGCGCGTATTGGAAGCTCGCCCAGCTCCCCGACCTCATCACCTGCGACGATCCCTTCTTCCGCCCCGTCGCCCTCACCAACGGCCCCGACGGCTGCATCTACATCGTCGATTGGTACAACAAGATCATCTCCCACAACGAAGTGCCAAGGGCGCATCCTGATCGCGACAAGACGCGGGGGCGTATTTGGCGTGTGAAGCCGAAAGCCGCGAAGACCGAAGTGGCTGATTTCACGAAGATGAGCACCGAGGAGCTTGTCGCATCACTCGGCAAAGAGCCTGTCGCGAAGGCGCATCTGGCTTGGCAGACTCTAGTTGACCGAAAATTGGACTGCGCTGCCGATTACCTCGATTCGTCTCGTGGCAAGGGCGTAGCGCACAATTCAGGCATCTCGCATGCAGCGCAGGTTATACAGCTTGGCTGGGCACTTGCTGAAAGCTCGCAAGCGGGAATTGGTGTGAGCAACTCCGTAACCTTCGCTGACAAAAACATCATTCTCCAAGGACTGGCGAATCTTGAGGCCGCTTTGCACCAGAATGAATATCCAGGGCGCGAAAAAGCTTTTTCGGAACTCGGCAGCAAAGAAGGTCACCTCGATCCTGAAGTTCGTTTCAAGAGTGTTTCATTGCTAGGTCGGCAGGTGCCTTCTTCGCCAGATGAGGCGTTACCTCTGCTCCTCGCCTTCGCCAAACCCAGCCTCCCCAACGGCCCCACCATCCAGTCCTCCCGCGGCGCGAAGCAAATCCCCGTGCGCGAGGCCTATGACCGCGAGTTCGAGCGATTCCTCGTCCGCATGTTCCTGGAGCGTCATCCCGATGTCGTCGCGAAGTTCCTCGACTCCGAAGCCGCCGCGAAACTGCCCGTCGAGGCCCGCGTGCTCGCTTCGCTCGCGTTGGAGCCGAAGGCCAGCGCCTCGCGCGTCGCCAAACTGCTCCCGCAGCTCGACCGCGCTCCGAATGACGAGGAACTCCTCCGCCTCGCCCAGTTCCCCACCGAGCCCGGCGTCGGCGAAGCCCTCCAAGCACTCCTCACCAACGAAAAATCCCGCGCCACCGTCGCCGAGAAGCTCCTCGCCCAGCGCACGAAGCTTGATGCGGCGCAGATCGCACCGCTGTTGACGGAAACGGCGCGAGCGATGCTGCGGAGCGCGGATGCCCCCATCCGCAATCAATCGCTGGCTCTCATCGGCGGCTTCCAGCTCACAGCGCTCGAAGGTGATTTGGTGGCGCTGCTCAAAAGCGGCCATAGCGGACGAGGCGTCCGCGCTCCTGTCCTGAATACCCTCCGCGACCTCCGCAGCGTCGAATCCGACCTCTTCGCCACGCTCGCGAAATCCGATCCCGACCCTCTTACTCGCGATGCCGCGCTCGAAGCTCTCGCCGCCTCACGTGCGCCTGATGCAGCCACGAAGCTCCTCGCGCTCTATCCCTCGCTTCAGCCGCCGCAGCGCCGCAGCGCCCTCAACGCGCTCTCCAGCAGCAAAGCGGGTGCGAAGACTATCGTCACCGCCTTGCTCGACAAAACGTTGCCGCAAACCGACCTCGACGGCCCCACCGTCGAACGACTCGCCACCGTGCTCGGCGATGATCCCGCTTTGACCCAACTCCAGCAGCAGCTCGGCGGCATCTTCCGCGAGGTCTTGCTGCTCGATGGCCAGGACACCGCGTGGGTCGATTCGAAGATCACACTCGATGGCCCCTTCACCGTCGAAGCCTGGCTGCGGCTCGCACCGGGTATCGGCAATGAGGACAGCCTTCTCGGCACGGCGAACGGCCTTCAGCTCAACTTCTTCGGCTCCAAGTTCCGCGCTTATGCAGGCCCCGAGTTGCACGATGTCTGCGTCGCCACCAAACCCATGACGCCGGACCTCTGGACACACCTCGCCGTCACGCGGGATGACAAGGGCATCATCCGCATCTACCAAAACGGCGAACTTGATGCCACCGGCAGCAAGCCCGCTCCGCAGAAGTTCGAGAACTGCAAAATCGGCTGGAGCGGCCCGGCCAAGGGCACCGAGGGAGCGATGACTGAATTCCGCGTGTGGAGTGTCACTCGCACCGCCGCCGAGATTCGCAGCAACTTTGATCGGACGTTGGGAGTCCCGGCTTCAGCCGGAAAAGCGTCGTCAGCAGATTCGACGAGCACAGACCTAGTGATGACCTTTCCGCCTAAAGGCGGGACTCCGAACAACAAAGGCGCCCGCCTCGCCAAGACCATCGACACCCCTCCTCTGCTCACCGAAGAGCAGGCAAAGGCCCTCGAAACCAAGTTCGCCAAACTCACCGCCTTGGCACCCAAAGGCGATCCCCAGGCCGGAAAAGTCCTCAGCGCCCTCTGCATTGCCTGCCATCAGATCGGCAATGAAGGCGGTCAGATCGGCCCGAACCTCAGCGGCGCAGGCGCGATGGGCCTAGAGGCCGTCTTGCGCAATATTTTGACCCCGAACGCCGCCATGGAGCCCGGCTACCGCATCTACCGCGTCGAAATGAAAAAAGGCGACATCATCGACGCCTTCTTCGTCAGCGAAGTCAAAGACGCCGTCGTCATCCGCCAAGCCGGCCTCCCCGACCGCCGCGTCCCCAAAGCCGACATCCGCAGCACCAAATTCATCCGCCGCAGCCTGATGCCCGAAGGACTACTCGATACCCTGCAAGACCAGCAAGTGGCTGATCTCCTCGCTTATCTGATGACGCTCAAGGGTTAGAAATAGGTATCATCCTATTTTGCCATTTTGCTACTTCACTCTCAAGGCCTCCCGGACTGCCTTGAGATTCAGGAATCTCGTCCATAAAGGCTTCATTTTGAAGCCTGAAACCCTTGGGCAGCACCTCTTGTCTCGAAGGCTCCTGTTAAAACTGACCCAAAAGGAGGTGGCCACTCGTTTGAGCACCTTGAGGGAACATTATGAGCGATGGGAACGGGACGAGGTCGAGCCGACTGCCTCGTTCTGGCCCCGCCTGATCGACTTCCTTGGCTACTATCCCTTCCACTCCCCAACTCCTGCGGATTGGGTGCTGATGGCCCGCCGCCTTCTTGGGTTAAGTCAGTTCGGTTTTGGAAGACGGGTGAAAGCTATCGCGAAAGATGTCCGGGAATGGGAGCATGGTGTGAGTGAGCCTCCACCGGCTATGCTGGCAAAAATCCAGCAGATCGCCACGCCCCTTGTCGGAAAATCGCCAATGTGATAGTGATCTGGTCGTGCCTGAAGCTCTCAACTCACCTATCACAGATAAAGCTCGCCTGACGGCCTTGATTGCTGGTCTGTGCGCTGGGATTTCAGCCCCCTTTCTCGTGGGGTTCCTGCGGAGCCCATTCATCGGACTCAATTCGGCTCAGATACTTCTGATTGCCATTTTGACCCTGAGTTTCATATCTGGCTGTGGGGCAGCCTTGTTTAGTCGGAAGGAACTTCCTGGTCGGGAGCATGCCATGGGAGTCAGCGCAAGAATAGGAATGCGAGCAGGCATCTGGGCGGTCTTGGTTGGCGGAAGTGTGTTGATCTTGATGGCGACATCTGCCTCGCATTCCGCCACCTCAGCGGCACTGGATAGATTCCACCGGGGGCAAATGTGGCTGACACTGGCAGTCAGCTTGGCCTCTGTGCTGCCAAGTGTGCTCTGCGGATTTCTGGGTGGCATCACGGGTGCCGGAGCTATCGCGAAAAAGCTGCCAATTCAAAAACCCGATCAGCCGTCCATACCGCTTCCCTGGTTGAAATGGCTCAATGGGAGCATCACAGCAGCAGTAGTGATCGCCTTTGCCGCGCCACTCTCACGAGTAGGCCAACCGCTGGTTGTCGATCCACCACCACCAACGCCACCTGTTGTTGAAGCTCCACCCTCCCCACCGCCTTTCCGCTATGAGCCTCCTCAGGGGATCAAAACGGCAGGGTTGGGAGAAATTCAGCCCGACTTCACCAAGATTATTCCAGATGTGCAAGGTTCTTGTCCTGTCGCCTTGTCTCCCGATGGGGCGATGGTCGCATTTGGCGATGCCTCAGGAGGGAGGACAGCCGTTGGCGTTTTTGATCTGCATCGCTTTAGCAAGGTTGCATCCATCGTGGTGCCAGCTTTCCCGCACGGCCTTCTAGCCTGGGCACCTGATCGGAAATCTATCGCATGCACGCTTGGTGAGGGGGCGTCCCGACGCATCTGGATTTTGAAAATTGAGACTGGTGCGGCCATTGAGCTGCCTCGTCCGCCAGGCCGGGATGTTCCTGGCGGGGATCTGTTTTGGTGGCAGGAGCATGAACTCTCTTTCTTTCCAGAGGATGAGGCTCCGCTGGCTTTTAATCTTGAAAAGTTAGAACTGGGGGCATTCGAGGAATCCCCCGCATTCAAAAAGCTCGACGACGCCGCAAAAACGATGTGGATCGAAGGGCCAAGATCTAGCTGGCCAGAACAGACGGGCTGGAGACTTGGCCTCCGAACGACGCTCAAATCGGCGATTCCACCGGCGCGACGGGAACCCGACTCTCCGTGGGAACTTTCAGGCCAGACCATTTGCGCCTATGAGCATCCAAAACTGCCCTTGGCATTTGGTTTCAAGTCACTGTCGGTGAATGAGGGGGACAAGATTCTTTGTTCAGCAGACGGCTCCAAGATCATCCGATTGCTGAACGGGCAGATCGAAGTGACTTTCATGAAGAAAGCAGCCTGTCCTGACTTCATGTTTGAAGTCGAGATGCCCTTGCCGTTGGAAGAGATCGGGAACACCGGCTGGCGAAACCAGGTTGATTCCAAGGAGCTGTGCCTGCTGGTTTATGCACCTTTGAGAAATCCACTGAACAATGTGATCGTTGGGCCTGATTACAATCATGTGCGGGCGCTGGCACGCCTAGTTGAGTGGAAAGGACGCAAGGCCGTCTTCATCGTGCAGACACACGATAAAAGCATCAATGCGGAAGATGTCGCTTCCACACTGCACTATTGGGAGCCTGGAAAGATGTCGGAATGGAAGCCGACCAGCACGCGGAAATGGTGGTCTGCCATCAAGCCAAGTCTCTCTGCCCTGCCTGACAAGCTCTCCGAATTAGAATCGCCGCAGCTTTTGAGTTTAATCCAGGAGCCGACCTCTTTGCTGGTGATGAAGGCTGCGGAAAAGCCCCTCTCGCCATCTCCCAAAGTAGTTCAGGAGGCTCCTGTTGTTCCCGCACCCGCTCCGCCACCGCCTCCCGCGATTACAGAGCAGGATGTGAAAACTTTTTTGAGCCAGCATCATGCCAAGGCATCACGCGGAGATGTTGTTGGAATGATAGCCGACTATGATCAAATGGTGGACTTCCTCGACAAGGGCCGCATTCCAGCCGCCCAAATCGAGTCCGAGGAGACGCAACATCGCCAGAAGTGGCCGAAGGGCAGCGAGCAAGTGATTGGGGCGATTTTCGTGATCAACCAGTCAGGCGTCTGGAATGCCTCCTACACGATTGAATTCTACAATGAGAATGCGTCCGGCGACTGGCACAAAGGCCGGGCCGATCTTTCGATGAACATGAAGACTGAAGGCGGCAGGCTCTACATCACATCGCAGCGAGCCAAGGTTTATGGTATGACGGATAGCAAGCAGTCTCCAAAAACATCTACATCTGCGGCTACACCGCCCCAACAGCCTAAAGGCGCGACCATCTCCGTCCCCAAGCCCTGCTTTGTATCGGTGACTCAGGCGAAGGATGTTCACCAAATTGAGTTCACCGACCAGATCAGCTTCGTGAACCGCATTACATGGCATCGCACTTACCGTGAGTTGTCCCCTGACGGAAAGGTTCTCAACACTTGCCGCGCCATTTACGATGGAAGCGGTGGTGTGTCCCAAGACCGTAGATCGGCCCGAATCTATGTCGGATCACAGGGCTGGGAGCGCACACTTGGAACACCTGAGTTTGTCCGCCGCTGTGAGAGGAGCGCCGCATCCATGGTCGGCACAGAATTCAATTTCCAGTTCACACAGGATGGGATGATCGAGTCGGCGTTGGGTATTTCTTTCCGACTTCAGAAGTAGGCTTTGGTGGGGAATGCCTTCCCCTCGCGGCTACTGCGTGGGCCGCTACCCCTTCTAGCGGGGAGGTTTCCCCGCAACACCCCTCGCAGTCATTCAAGCCCCGGCTCTCTCGATCTGCGATCCAGTTCGCTCTTCCAAATTTCGTGCCTCAGTTGGCAAGGCTGGCCCTGCCCCGTCCCCGCCTGCATCGCCAACCCAGGCACCAAGGCCCGCCTGTCATTCCCCTCTCAGCCCGTCTGTCATCAGATTCGTTCCTCACCGTGAATGTCAGACCAGCTTCGCCCCCGTCCGCCATGGGGCGCGTCACGGCTGAATGATCTACCTCGATTCCTCCCCGCCTTCCCACGAGGATCGAGTTCGCTCATTCTGCCGCCACGCTGGAAACGGATGCGGAAAGGAAAACTTCGGTCGCCCGAAGTTCTATACCTGCCCTGAGTTATCCACAGCTCATCATGACAGCGTGTGTCACATTCATGTTAAGATGGTGACATGGAAAAAATAGTGCGCAAATCAGCGGGGGTGAAGTTTGAGAGCGATGTGCTGGATTTCCTCGACCGCATGGCGCGGGAGCAGCAGCGTAGCCGGAGCTTCATCATCAATGCCATCTTGAGGTGGTATTCCAGGTGGCTCGCGGAGCAGCAATCAAAGGTCGAGCCGGGGAAAGATCAGCCAGTGATCCGGTTGTAAGCTGCCATGCGGAACACGCTGGATCGAAAAGTTCTGCACCTCACTTCAAAGGCTCTGGAGCCTGGAATTTCAGCGTTCCACGGCTTCAAAGCACCAACCTCAAATACTACCTACACTCCAAATCAGTTCTTTGATGTCGTCATCCCGAATTTCTCACGAGGCGTGGTGCGCATCGCAGCCTATCTCATTCGCAAGACTCTGGGATGGTGCGATGCTAACGGGAATCCGCAGGAAGAGCAGATCGAGGTGACCTACTCCGAACTCGAAACGAAGGCCGGGGTGAGTCGTGACATGATCCGTGGGGCTTTGGACGATGCCCTGGCCGGGCATCTCATCGAATGCGTGGCGGAGGGTCGTGCGAAGCACGCGCATGATGCCGGGCAGTCCGCCCGCTATCAGCTTTGCTGGTCATCGGCACCTTACACGACACGCCTGGAGGACTTTCGCGGTTTCTTTGAGGGCGAGGGCAATCGCACCGACATTCCGAACGAGTTCTTTGACGTGCTAATTCCCAACGAACCGCTGTCAGTTATCAAAGTGGTCGGAGCCATCATCCGCCACAGCATCGGTTTTCAGGCCAAACATGGCCGCAGACGCCAGCAAGTCGCCCTGTCCTATCAGCAGATCGAAAACTATGCGCGTTTCGGCAGCCGTTCCGATCTCGCCAAGGCGTTGCGAGTCGCGCTGGAGAAAAACTACATCGTCCGGTTGGAGAGCGGTGTTTTCAGCCACGAGGCCATGGAACGACGGCGTGCTGTGTATGCGATCCGCTGGTGCGATTATCTGAACGGTCAGAAAAACGAACCAGCCGCAGAACGGTCAGAAATCCAGACCAGCATCAGTCAGATTTCCGAACCAGCGGATCGGTCGGAAAATCGAACCAACATTAAAACGAAACCAGGAAATGAAACTGGAAACAGCCTTGCGGCAGACAGCGATCCTCTGAGGAAACAGCTCCTCAGCTTTGGCTTCACTGAGAGGACGGTCGTCAGCCTCATGCGGGAGCACAGCCGGGAGGACATCCAGCAGCAAATCGCGTGGCTGCCAGACCGGGCACCGGCCAGAAGTCCAGCGGGACTCTTGCGCCGATCCATTGAGCAGCGATGGCCTGCTCCCATCAAACTTCGGGCGCCCGAAGTCGCCGGAACCTCGGGATGGGAATTCGCTCGTTCATTCTACGCGGCCTATGGCGGCAATCGTGGCGAACCGGTGAACGAGCCGTCACCACGAGAGGCCGAGGCCGCCGAGGCTTTTGTCCAGCGATTGATCCGAGCCACGAGGGAGGACGGGTGTGCTGCGGAGTGGGGCCGTGAGCTGGGCACCCTGGCCCGCGATCAGCGCAACCCCTTCCCATCACTCACGCTCGCCATCCGGCAGCTTGGGGATGCGTTCCTCGTTCAGCGCGAGAAGCAGCGCCTCCAAGTCCAGCTCACCGGCATCACGCAGCGCCGGGAAGAGCACGAGCAGCGGTTCCGCGAGGCATGGCTCCAGTGGCTCGCCAATCGGGAAGCGGAGACGCGCATGAACCAGCCGGAGGAGCAGGCTCGCTTCATTGCCCAGCGAGAGCGCGACCGTGCGGAGCTGGAGGCCGACCCGAAGCCGTGGTCGAGGCGTGTCCTGGAGCATTTCGACACGGACAACGCACGCCTCAGTGCCTTCCGCCAGTTCTTCGGCCTCCCGGACTTCTGGCAGTGGGACACCAACATTAACAACCAGTCATTTCAAACCAAACCATGAACATCATCACCGTCATCAATGCCAAGGGAGGTTGTGGCAAGAGCACCATCGCCATGAATCTCGCCAGCGGCCTCGCACGTCACGGGCATC
>Ga0209573_1001318_pt1 | contig 39861 bp, 32 predicted proteins | sample TNRBio252014_DNA_FD_185870 | JGI IMG/M metagenome (GOLD analysis project Ga0209573, IMG submission 185870) | Wastewater treatment Type I Accumulibacter community from EBPR Bioreactor in Madison, WI, USA - TNR Reactor_6/25/2014_ DNA (SPAdes)... | ecosystem: Engineered > Bioreactor > EBPR >...
CTGGTATAGAAGTATCATCTGATTCAAACACCACATTTCCGCTCTGGATATATGTTTGAACATTCCGAAAACCAATACTCATTAAAAGCTCTTTCAGCTCCGCCATTTTAATAATTTTATGTCCACTAACATTAATACCACGAAGTAAAGCGATGTAATGGGGCATTAAAATCTTTCCAAATTAATTCTATAACTTAACAGTTAATCGCAATATATCAAAATACAATTATTCCACTCCTGAACAACTTTATCCCGGGGACATTTTTCTACACCTGAAAAAACAACATGGCTGACTAATTTTGAATCGAAAAAACCATCTATTTACTGAACATTTTTAACAATTCGGATTATCAAACCCATGCTTAATAGATTCTGTTTAATACTTTTTTTAACTCTTTTTGCCATTAAATCCCTTTCTGCACAGACACAATCGGAATTTCAAAAGTTCTTTGATGAGAGCGGATTTAAAGGAAGTATAACCATTTACGATAAAAAAGCTGATAAATGGATTTTCAGCGACTCCACAGATGCACACCTCGAATTGTTGCCGGCGTCATCCTCCAAGATTTTTAATTCTTTGGTATTTCTGGAAGAAGGAATTTTGAAGGATGAAAATGAACTCGTAAAGTGGGATGGAATTAAACGATGGGTTGACGACTGGAATCAGGACCTCGATCTCCGTCGGGCTTTCAAATTCTCGGCTGCCTGGTTCTATTGCAAACTGGCACCCGAAGTTGGCAGGGGAAAATATCTCAACTACTTGGAGTTATGCAATTACGGAAATAAATTCATCGGAACACACATCGACTCCTTTTGGCTTGATGGTTCCTTAAAAATTTCTCCCGTGCAGCAGGTCAATTTTCTCAGAAAACTCGATTCAGAGGCACTTCCCTTTTCAAAAAGAACATTTTCAATTGTCAAAGATATTATGACAGAAAAAGCAGATTCATCCCACATCCTTCGAGCAAAAACCGGTTGGGGCAAAATCATCGGACAGGATGATACCGGCTGGTGGGTCGGCTATCTGACTCTCAAAGACAATGTAATCTATTTTGCCACCCGATTGCGAAAAGGCTACGACGACGAGAATCCCGAATTCTCCTCAAGCAGAAAAACAATAACCGCCAATATACTGAAGTATCTTGGCTACGGTGAGATTTTTTGATACTATTTCATTTCGTTTTTGTACTTTAAACAGTATAAAAAAGAAATATTTTGATGAACTTCCAAACATTCCACAACGAAATGAAGGAATATCCTCTAATTACAACGAGAGATATTACCAAATTACCTGAAAAGGTGTACTACCACCGACTGATTGAGTGGCAGAAAAAGGGTTATCTGGTTCGGCTCGGGAAAAACATTTTTAGTTTTGCAGACAAGAAGATTGACGATCATCTTTTGATGTTAACGGCAAACAAGATGTATTCACCGTCGTATATTTCTCTTGAGATGGCTCTGAGTTTTTACAATCTGATCCCCGAAACTGTTTATACTTATACTTCAGTTTCCCCAAAAAAAACAACAGTCTTTTCAACTCCATTTGGGAATTTTTCTTACCGAAAAATTAAAAGCCAGTTTATGTTTGGATATGATCTTAAAAGATATGACAATTTTGTAATTCGAATTGCGGAACCTGAAAAAGCCATTCTTGATTTTCTGTACCTGAATCCCCGATTCGACAGTACGGATGAAATCCATGAACTACGGATAAACCAGTACGAATTCCGGGATTTGATTAACATGGAAAAAATTGAAGCTTATCTGAGATTTATCGATTCAAAATCGTTATGTCAAAGATTTAAACTGTTAAATGATTGGATTTCAAATGCTTGATCTGGAGAATATTAAAAACTATTACTCAAAATCTGAAATTATCTCTGAACGAAATATTTTACGAGAGTATTTGCAATACAAAATTCTTGCAATTATTTACCGGAGTGAGTTTGCCGGGAAACTGATTTTCATTGGAGGAACCGCATTGAGAATCGTCCATAACACCAATCGTTTTTCTGAGGATCTTGATTTTGATAATATGGGCCTTAATCTGGATGAATTTATAGAAATTGCGGCGTTGGTGAAGTCTGAACTGACTGATGAAAGTATGGAAGTCGAGATAAAAGTTATTAGTCGTAATGCATTTAGATGTTATATCCGCTTTCCCGGGTTACTCTACAAATTGAACCTGTCAGGATATGAAACTGAGAAAATTCTTATACAATTAGATACCGAATCACAGAAGTATGAATATTCTCCGATAAATTATATGCTCAACAAATTTGATGTTTTTGAACAGATAAAAGTTGCACCCCATGACATCCTGCTCTCACAAAAGATATGGGCTATCCTGAATCGAAAAACTCCAAAAGGCAGGGATTTTTACGATGCCACCTGGCTTTTTTCGCTAACTTCGCCAAATTATGATTATTTGCAAGTCAAATCCGGTATTTTAGATCTGAAAAACTTAAAAGAACGCCTCTCTCTCAAGTGTCAGGAAATTGATTTTAATACGCTAATTAAAGATGTTGAGCCATTTCTTGTTAATCCAAAAGAGATCAACCGGGTTCAGTATTTCAGAGAATTTATTGATTCATTGAAGTGAGGCAGTAAGTAACCTCCCGGCTTTGTATTGTTTATTTTGGATCAATATCCGACATTTTTATTTATTCTTTATATCAACGCCTTTGAATTCAGGAACATCTTTGGCAAAGGTTAGTTATTTGCAGGCTCCTACTTTCCCCTCCCCAATTGTGAGCACACGGCGGGCTACCCTTTCATCGTAGTTATTTCTTCTGGACTCCTTCAGATCGCTCCAAACCCCGTTTGAGAAATTGTAAAGTGCATGGCATAGCCCATCCTGTCGCCGATAACAGCTTCCTTCTGAATTTTAATCTCTGTAATAAAACGGGTAATGTGGTCATCGTGGACAATCTTCTGAACACCAACTCATTTGTATTTAAACTATCGAGTAAGCATTTGACTAATTTTACAAACCGACTGAAAAAATTTTGTCTCTGTTTAGAATTTTCATAATTTCCCGTCTCTATAGTCTAAAGATTCTAAAAACGAAAAAGCATGAAAGAAAATAAATGTTAAACAGAGTAGTATCGCCTATAAATAACCCAAACTGTCAATAACAGAAGATGATTTCGAAAACCCTGAGAGTTATCTTGATTATATTTAAGGTCAACTAAATGATTACTCTTACCCACGACCAACAAAAGGTTATCGATCAGATTTCCGCATTTTTTGCAGGAAACAGCAAAATATTCCTGCTTAAAGGTAGCGCAGGAACAGGTAAGACCACGATTATCAGGATTATAATTGATCTGCTCAAAAAGAAGAATCTCAAATTTGCTTTGATGGCACCAACAGGAAAAGCCGCCGGAGTCATCAGAGATAAAACCAACGCCATGGCTACAACAATCCACACTGCCATCTATGGATTTGACAAATTTGTTGAAATAACAGAGCCATCAGATCAACAGGACTCGGAAGAAGACAATGTGCTTCCGATGTACAAATTCGCGCTTAAGGACACTCCGGGTACCCAAATATATATCGTTGATGAAGCTTCGATGATTGGAAATAGTTACTCGGATGGTTTACTTATCCGGTTCGGTTCGGGTTATCTTCTCGACGATCTGGTTAAGTATTCAGGGATTCAAAGTGAAAATCTGAATTCGAAAATAATATTTGTGGGTGACCCCTACCAGTTGCCTCCCGTTGGAAGCAGGAAATCATTTGCATTGGATGCCGACTATCTTGAAGAGAACTATGATGTGCCGATCGATGAAGGTGAACTGTTCACCCCTGTCAGATTTAAAGAGAATGCCGGACTTCTCGAAAATTCCACTTTCCTCAGAGACAGGTTAATATCCGGGGTTATCGGTAATATCAGAATTTCAGAAAACGATAATTGTTCCTTTTTGTCCGATGAGAGCGATCTGCCCGACTTCTACCTTTCAGACTTTAACGCTGCAAATCCACCGGTGATAATTGCCGCAACAAATTCCATAACCCACCTCTATAATGAAACCATCAGAGAAAGATTATATGGAGAAGATTCTCCCTTGAAAATCGGAGAGCGGCTAATGGTGATCAAAAACCATTATCGGGGAATGGGAATGACACTCTATAATGGTGATTTAATTGAAGTGGTTGAGGTGAATCCCTACCCGGAAGAAAAGACCATCAAGTATAAAAGTGGTAAAAAGTTAATTGAAATTGTCTTAACCTTTAGGAGCATCAAAGCGACCTTTGAAACCGCGGAGGGGAAACAAACTACCGGGTTTCTGATTATCGATAACCTCCTTTTTAATAATAAGAAAGACCTGACCCATGAGGAAGTTCGTGCACTCTATCTCGACTTTATATATCGGTATAAGGGTTTGAGGAAGGGTTCGCCGGAATTTATCGAGGAATTGATGAATGATAAATACTTTAATGCATTAAGAGTTAAGTTTAGTTATGCAATCACCTGCCATAAAGCACAAGGCAGCGAATGGAATAAAGTATTTGTTGATCCGGGAACCTGGTATAAAACTCCTTGTAGAGATTATCTGAGTTGGCTCTACACTGCAATAACAAGATCAAAACAACATCTTTATCTCCTTTCAGATGGACTGCACAAGAGCAACACAAATATCACTTTTAATGAAACTGTACCCTCTCTTATCCTCGTAGATCACGATTTACAAAATTTTACACCACCCGATCTGATCAAAAAGGGTATTTCAGAATTTCTTGGCAAAAACGGGTTCCGGGTTGTAGGGTTTAACCTGATGTCATATAGAATGAGAGTCGAGATCGATCTCACCGATATTTCGGTTCTTGCCGATATTATTTACAACGGACAGATGAGGATCACTTCATACTCATTCATCACTCCCATCGGGCTTGAGAATCTCGCCGGAATTAAACGGTTGACAGAAACCCTCGATTTATTAAAAAATAAAATTTTCAGGGTTGCTCCTGCTCCCGATTTGATCGAATCCGGAACCCCAACAGAACCGGCAATCTCGATCACTCTGTTACAGAGAATCAACGATATTTCAGAGGGTGTCGATGCAAGAGTTTCCGGATTATCACACTTTCCTTGGCGGGAAAGATACGAAATTGCTACTAAAGAAAATCTTATGACATTGGATATATCCTATAAAAAAAATGGCACTCCCACTCTCATCGAAGTGAATCCCGAGGGAAGCACCTCGGATGAATTTGTTAAAGAAATTTCGTCACTGATACTTAAAAAAATCTGAGAAACCCATGACCGAACCGATCAATTATTTTGTGATTTACAAATCAAAAAATTATTCCAAAGTTGTGGCTGATCTGCTACCTTCAGCTCTTGAAGGGAAAAATTTCGATGTTAAAAACCTGAACATGCTTATCGACTCCCTAAACAAACTGAAAAGATTTGACGAAGCGGTTGACATTGGTAAAAAATTTATAGAAGAGGTGAAAGAAAATAGCTATGCTTTGGGAAGTTTTTGCTTTTCTGTTTATATGGCAAAATTTCTCCCTAACAACAAGGAGCAAACTATTAAATCCGCGACTATAAAAACTGCTGAGTGGCTTATTGCTCATGCAAAAAAAGACCCAACATATTTTGTCTATTTGAATCCACTGTTGATGGTAGTCGAATATCATATAGTGGGACACAACTTTGCCCGCGCAAAACAGCTTTTAGGCGATATTCTTCCCGAACAATTGAAGACTGAACGGGGTGAAATTATGGTTGATGGGAAAAAAGTTTCATTGAAATCCGATAAAATGAAATTTCTCAAGTTAAAATTTGAGCTCGCCAAAGGAGAAAAAGAGTTTGAAACGGCTTTATCAATAATAAATCAACTCATCGAGATTGATCCCTGGGATACCTGGTATAAAAGAGAAAAAGCAATCATTCTCGTTGAAACCGGTCATATTGAAGAATCTGTGAATATATATATGGAGTTGATCTCAAGAAGGAAAGAGTGGTTCCTCTATCACGAAGTTGCCAAACTTGCCCTGAAAATGAATCGTAACGAAGATGCACAGAAATTTTTCTCCAGAGCTTATGTGTTGGCAGATAAACAAAGCCCACATTTCACCTGGCACCTCTTTATTGATATTGCAAAGTTTTTAGAAACCATGGGTAAGGAAAAAGAGGCAAAGTGGCATCTTGACTATGTTTTCCATAGCGCAATTAATGATGAAGGAAATAAACCACAGGAGATGCTTAAATATTTTCAGTTCTTAGGATATAAACCTGATCCTCAGCCCAATATTCCCGACATAAAGAATAAAATTCAGAATTTCCATTCTTCTTACCAATTCGACAGTCAACAACTTGTAGGTGTGATCTCAAAAGTGATCGGGGGAGGGAAGTCAGGCTTTGTTTTATCAGGAGATAAAAGTTACTTTTTCTCATCTCGTGATTTTAAGGGTAAAACACCAATCGAAGGAATGGAAGTCACATTCCACACTGAAACTAAAGTGAATCATAAGACCAAAAATGAGGAGTTGCATGCAGTTGGGTTGAAAATCAGATAATGATTCTGACAACCATACGCATTCTATGAAAACTCTCCCTTTTTGAACATCCTTTCCTCCTCTACTCTTTATAAAGAAAAAAGGAATTCAGATGCAGAAACATTTTATTGTCGCCGGGTCTTCCTCAGGTATCGGCGCAGAACTTACTCAAAAATTACTTTCAGCAGGACATAAAGTTACAGGCATCAGCAGAAGAGAAGTGGTGGACTTTTCGGGCGATTATACCCATATTCAAGCCGATCTTGCAGATGTAAACTCCACTCTTCCGAAAATTGAAGGGGCAGTTGATGGAGTTGTGTATGCACCCGGAAGCATCACCCTTAAACCATTCAGGTCGCTATCATTAAATGATTTTCAAAATGAATTAAGCATCAATCTGTTTGGCGCAATCAAAACAATTCAAGCCTTTCTGCCTAATCTTAAACTTGTGGAACATGCGTCAATCGTCCTGTTTAGTACGGTAGCGGTTTCAACAGGAATGCCATATCATGCATCTATTGCCTCGGCAAAAGGGGCTGTGGAAGGTCTGACCAGATCACTCTCGGCTGAGCTCGCGCCAAAGATCAGAGTGAATGCAATAGCTCCATCCTTAACGGATACACCCTTGGCTTCGAAACTCCTTTCAACTCCCGAAAAAGTTGAAGCATCAGCAAAAAGACACCCTCTTGGCAGAGTTGGAACCGCAGGCGATATCGCTTCAGCAGCAGAATTTCTTCTCGGTGAAAATTCCACCTGGATTACAGGACAGATTATCCATGTTGATGGCGGAATGTCTTCGGTTAAGTTGATGTAAATATATTCTTTGGTGATGAGTCGGATTTAACCCCTCCGTGGAAATCTGTGTTAAATCCGTGAAATCCGTGGAACTATTACAAAACCCTTCCGCGATAATCCGCCTCATCCGTTTCATCCGCGTTCTATCCTCCCTTTCTTTTTGCAGACGGCAATCGGGACGATTACCCCTCCTCACACTAACGCCTAAAATTCTTCTCCTAAAAATTTTCGTCCATATTTTGGAAAAATTTTAAACATCCCACTCTATGACAGTAGATGATTAACAACAATAACACGGAAACAATATGAAAAACATTTTATCACAAATCAGCTCACTCATTCTTAACAAAAAGACTACCGGTCAAAAGGTGATCGAGGTGCTGGATGTGGTCGTTAGAGTTTCACTTTCCGTTTTTGTGGGAGCAATGGAGATTGCCGCAGAAAAAAACAAAAAAGTTACACTCACACAATCAATTGGCAACAAGATTGGTGCAGCTATCACATTTTTATTTAGAGTATAAAAAATGTATCTCTTGTTTTTGGAAAAAATTAAAACTTCCCACTCTAAGTCAGTAGTTAACAAAACAAACACAACATCGAAAGTATAACACAATGCCATCAGCCGAACAATTTTTCAGTTTTATCAGCCAGTTTGCTTCTAAAATCCCATTCAGCAAAGATTTGGTAGCTCTCTACTTCTGTATGGTTGACGAGGAAGTTCCCTGGTGGGCAAAAGTTGCTATCGGTGCTGCAATCTTATATGTTATTACTCCTCTTGATGTAATCCCCGACTTTATCCCATTTGCAGGGTGGACCGATGACGCCGGCGTCGTGGTTGCAGTGATTGCTCAAATCGGTGGAGTACTAAACGAAAAGCATTACAGACAAGCTTCGGAACTCCTGGGATGGTAGTCACGAAAAATTATAGCGATGTTTTGGAAAAAATCGGAATCTTTCACTCTATATCAGTAGATGAAAAAACAAACACAAATTCAAACCGGAACAACAATGATTAACAACATAATGAAACAAATCAAAACACTCGACTTCAGCAAATACGCACAATATTTCTCAAAAGAAAACTTCGATAAATTTATCGGATCCTTCGGTGCAAAACTTAAATTTCTTAGACCGGTTTTAGCTCTGTATTTCGCAGCAATTGACCCTAAAACCCCGGTCTGGGCAAAGGCTCTCATTATTGGGGTGCTGGGTTATGTAGTTTTACCGACCGATCTCATCCCTGACTTGCTTCCTTTTGGAGGATGGGCCGATGATGCCATCGCAGTTACAATTATGATCGGACAATCCGCAGACATAATTACCGAAGAACATTGGAGCAAAGCAGACGAAGCCATTCTCAAAATGTCAAAACGATTTTAACCATTTACGGAGCAATGAACGATAAACATTTCCAACAAGCAGATCAATTTCTAAACAGTTAATAAAGGAACTAAACAATGGACCCAATTAATCTTTTTCTTCAATATTTTGGTAGAACAGTGCCTTTTTTCATGATAGCTCTTTTTACATATTATTTCTGGCTTAAGTACAACGAGTGTGGTGATGTTGAAGTATCCCTCCGGTATGCAGCCAGGGAAACCCGGTTGTGGTAGTGAGCACTGGCATGCCTACAGCAGAGCAATTTCCCTGTTTAATCAAGCAATCTTCACCCGATACACAAATCATCAAGGAAGCAGTTGCTCTATACTTTTAACCCACCTCCTTTACCACCACCCAAATTTGTTTAAGAACACACAATCCATTATTTTCCCCCTTCATTATCTCCTCATTTGGAAAAGAAGGTTTCTATGCCAAATCATCACTTGATACTCATTCTTGGTAAAGGACAAACCGTACTCAACCCGGAGTTCGGTAAAAAATACAGAAAAGCCATTTATTCAACCGATAATTTCAAAACAGGCTATATTACACCGTTTGTCGGGGATGCCATAATTAATCAACCTGCTTCAAAATATAGTCATGTCCACATTCTTGGTACAAAAAATTCTATGTGGGATACTTTATATGATGAAATCGCGGGTGAAAGTCTAAATGATGAAATTCTGGAGAAAGCTGAACGACTGGCATCCGTGATAAATGAGGGGGTAACTTCCCCCGAAGATCTGCATGAAGTGTCGAAACTTTACGGGGAAACTCATGGTGTAAAGGTATTTTCATACATTATTCCGGTCAGCGAAAATGATGATGACTCAATGGCAATTTTTAACAAAATCATGGAGCTGAACGAGATCGAGGAACAAGACACAATTTCAATCGACATCACTCATGGTCTCCGCTACCAACCACTGTTCCTACTGACAGGATTTGAATATTTCTCAAAACTTAAAAAAGTAAAAATGGGCGATATCTTTTATGGGGCACTTGAATTGAGCAACTTTAATGTTGATCAAGCAGCTTTACCCACCGCACAAGGGAAGATCAACCTTTCAGAAATCCAACTTAATACAAGAGGGAGCGGAATTCCCAAAAAGGATTCAATTTCTCTGGCAGAAATCCAAAATTTTAAGATTATTAACAAAATGTTCGAAGCAATTAATGCTGCTAACCTTTTCGTAAAATTTGGTAAAACCGACTTGCTGCTGCAACTTGAACCTCTAAAAAAAAGGGAAAACCTCTCCAGAAAACTCCTGGAATTTGATTACAGGATTCAACTTGCGAGCCTTGATAATATAAAATCCAAAAGTAAAGAATTGTTAGATTCGATTGCAGAAGAACTCAACACTGCCAATTCACAAATCGATCGATTATTGTTGGAATCAATTAGTCAGCTCCCGACCAGAATAAACAAGCAAAGTAATGAGCTACTTGCATCTTTAGATATGTGCAGTTTTTATATCGAATCAGGGATGTTTAATAATGCAGCTTTGGCTACATTTGATGTCATGTTACGATATGTGTCTGATGTATTTAACAAAAATTTGGGAAATAAGGACTCCCAAAATTTTATAAAAAATTTCCTCCTGGCTGGTATTAAAGAATCTCCTGATTTTTCAAATATAAGTAAAACAATGCTGAAATTAAGTAAAATTAGAAACTCTTTTGCTCACACAACCATTACTGTGAAGGATACAATTAATTCAGTTAACGAAATTAAGGAAGCGTTTAAGGTAATCCGATCCGCTATTCAACAGGATATCTTTAAGGATTATTCGAATAGGCATAATATTGGCAAAAAGCAAAGCAATCAAAAAAAGATAAAAGAACAGAAAGGTGATCCAAAAATAAGGGCTGCGCTCGCGAATTATAAATTGGATTCCGAAGCATTTACGGAAACTCCTCCAACTCAGAATGATGAACTGTTTTCAGAAATTCCAAAGCCGACCGAATAGAATCCGTTAAATAAATCTTTAACCAGATTCTACCCTTTTTATTTAATCTTTTGAGGGAATCGCTCTGATATTGTTGATTCCCGGTTTAATGCCGGATGGCAATTTTAAGAGCGATTCTTTCCTGCTATTATTCTAAACAACCATTCCGACAACCTCTCACGCAATTTCTCACCCAATCCCCAAAACAAGATATACCCCGGCGCAGTTAACCACAACATCCATAACAAACCTCTTATTCCCAATTTTCTTGCTGCATTCCGAAGAGAAGCAGTTGAAGATGCACCCTTAAAAAGATCTTGAAAAAAGAAAGTTGTGCCGGTGGCAAGGTACAATAATATAATTACTACAATCAGCCAAATTACCATATTAATTCCACTCCTTTTTGTTATCCGAAATCGAAATTCTCCCAATGGATGCCTTCGGCATGTTTGTTCTGTCAGCGGGTTCTAACCCACCTTTTCTTTGCTGCCTGAGGTTTCTATTCCGATTTATTGTTTTGCGTTTCATAACGACTTAGAGTGAGGGAAATTCAATATTTTCATAAAAAGGACAATGGAAATTCTTTTGTCGTAAGAGACAGGAGGGGTAATCGTCCCGATTGCCGTCTGCAACACGAAATATTGGTAGAGATAATGATTCACGGATTTAACACTGAATCCCACAGATGATTCTTAAGGGTAAAATCAAAAACCAATAGCCTCACACTTCAGTGCGAGGTTGAATATCAGTGTAATCTTTTCCGGTTATAATCAAACATTCTGAACAGTTTGATGTCCAGAATACTTAACCACCACAATAGCATGATATTTACATGGTGATATTTCCCGAAGAATTATGATCATATCTTTTGATCAATTCATCGGGTTGAAACCCAATGCTATTGGTTTCGTAATCGTAGAAATTTCCAGTCAAAAATCCCTCCTTAAAACACACAGATAAATTCTCCAACCTGCAAATCCAAAACCAATAGCCTCACACTTCAGTCAATCAGCACAAGCATTACAAATAATTGGATCAATCCTTTCTGCCACACCGGTATCATTTTGGGATTAAAAAGAAAATGCCATTTTGCCCCGCCAGGGGCATCCTATGGGTAGCACCGCAATCCTTTCTAATCAAGGCAGACTTCATAAAGCTAAAGTAGTAAGCAAATACTTATTTTCGAATGTTTCTGCTGTCGCAATCCTTTCTAATCAAGGCAGACTTCATAAAGGTGATTATGGATTACTTTGTAACTCTTATTATGCCTATGTTGTATATAGTCGCAATCCTTTCTAATCAAGGCAGACTTCATAAAGGAGTACAAAGAACGACCCAACAAAAGCATTGTGGAGAGTCGCAATCCTTTCTAATCAAGGCAGACTTCATAAAGAAATTTTTTAACAAATAAAAAGGAGCGAACACTATGGACGCAGTCGCAATCCTTTCTAATCAAGGCAGACTTCATAAAGGTTTGGCTGGGGACCGGCAAGGTTTCTTTCTTGACTCTCTGTCGCAATCCTTTCTAATCAAGGCAGACTTCATAAAGTCGAATGAGTCTGGCCCAGGTATCGAGTGAATCCGGTTTGTCGCAATCCTTTCTAATCAAGGCAGACTTCATAAAGTAATAAAGAGCTGTCTGATGAGGAGAGGACGAAGAATCAAATTAAAGTCGCAATCCTTTCTAATCAAGGCAGACTTCATAAAGCGGAGAAGTCGTTCACACTCCCGTCCGAACTTGTGGCTAAGTTGTCGCAATCCTTTCTAATCAAGGCAGACTTCATAAAGCGGTAGCAAGGATTATGTAAGGGCTTCCTTTAGGCCTAAGGCTGTCGCAATCCTTTCTAATCAAGGCAGACTTCATAAAGCTATTAGAGAAGATGATGAGCCCAATTATTGTGAGCAAGATAAGTCGCAATCCTTTCTAATCAAGGCAGACTTCATAAAGACACTAGACTTGAAGGGACGACGAGAGTTAGTTATAGTCGCAATCCTTTCTAATCAAGGCAGACTTCATAAAGAATTTTTTTAATTTAATCAAGTTCCACAATGAGCAATCTTCGAGCAGACGTCGCAATCCTTTCTAATCAAGGCAGACTTCATAAAGAACCGTGATGGAAGACGACGCCAGTATTGGTGTTGTGGGGTCGCAATCCTTTCTAATCAAGGCAGACTTCATAAAGAAAACAACGGGAAATAAAAAAATTAATTTGCAGGCCCTTTGTCGCAATCCTTTCTAATCAAGGCAGACTTCATAAAGATGAAAAAATTAAAAGAAAGAGATATCGTATCCTTTCGCGTCGCAATCCTTTCTAATCAAGGCAGACTTCATAAAGTGAAAATCTGGATAAGCCAGAAAAGAAAGAAAGAAGTCGCAATCCTTTCTAATCAAGGCAGACTTCATAAAGATACAAGGGTCACGTTATTTACGAGCCTGTGGCAGGAGGTCGCAATCCTTTCTAATCAAGGCAGACTTCATAAAGTAGTTCGTCTGAAGTGGAACTTCCTGAAACACTGGTGTCGCAATCCTTTCTAATCAAGGCAGACTTCATAAAGAAGTGAAGTTTAGAATCGCCCGTGAATACGGGATTTTGGTCCCTGTCGCAATCCTTTCTAATCAAGGCAGACTTCATAAAGCCCTGCAAGACGGAGAAAAAAGCATTAACGGCGTAACTAATCTGTCGCAATCCTTTCTAATCAAGGCAGACTTCATAAAGCAGGGTTGTAGAGATAACCAGGGGTTTAATAGTGTTTCTAAAAACAAGTCGCAATCCTTTCTAATCAAGGCAGACTTCATAAAGAAAAGAGGTCACTGATAATTTTGTGCCAAATGCGGACATTGTCGCAATCCTTTCTAATCAAGGCAGACTTCATAAAGTGGAAATACTATACGAAAAAAGTTGCGAAGTGGTATAGTCGCAATCCTTTCTAATCAAGGCAGACTTCATAAAGAAAAACCAATAAAGTTTGGTTTGAGAGTATTTTAAAAGTTTTGTCGCAATCCTTTCTAATCAAGGCAGACTTCATAAAGAAGTTATTTTAGTGGTATCCAGGATAATTTCAATAGTTGTCGCAATCCTTTCTAATCAAGGCAGACTTCATAAAGAGACGTTTGTAAAGTCGTGGTAGCCGTAGTAGGCACCACATTCGTCGCAATCCTTTCTAATCAAGGCAGACTTCATAAAGAGTACTTTTATTCGACAGTTTTGTTCTTGCAGCGGCATTCGGTCGCAATCCTTTCTAATCAAGGCAGACTTCATAAAGAGAACTATATTGAGAATAAAAAGATTGCTGGAATCGGTGTCGCAATCCTTTCTAATCAAGGCAGACTTCATAAAGGGCTATATAAACCGGAGCATGGGCCAAAAATGATAGTGGTATTTGTCGCAATCCTTTCTAATCAAGGCAGACTTCATAAAGAGCATATAAAACAATGAGTTACGGAAATCCCAATTTTTTATATTTCTATAAGCGCAATATAACCATATAAATAACAACAAGTTAGCATTTTGGGTCAAATTTTCTCACGAGACCGTTTTTTTTACCGCTGGCAGAGCATTTTTGTGGTTTTAAAATATCATATTTTCACTCTTTTTGTGGGAATAATGGGTTATTTATTAATAAATATCGAAATTTAGTGGGAAATTATCTATATAATTTCAAAATAATGGGGAATTCATGGGTAAACACGATTTTCTCACGAGACCATAAAAACCATCCCAAAAACCTCTCGTGAGAAAATGGGGTAAAAAAAGTTGCGTTTTTAGCTCAAAATCGAGGGGTAAAAAGGGCTATTTTCTCACGAGAGCTCCGGTACCCCCCTAAAAAGTGTCTCGTGAGAATTTTTTATCTTTTGAAAAGTTGCAAAAGTTAGGTCGTAACCCTTTATATAACAATATGTTAGGAGTGGTTTCGACTGTTTTTAAAATTTTCTCACGAGAAATGGGGGGGGTATAACCCATAAAATGGTTGAAATTAAGCAATACTACATACCCGGCAGGTACAATCAATAAGTCAAAGAACAACTGTTTTTAAAGAGAAAACCATGGTTGATTAGCTTCTCTGAAAAGCTTCTCTTCCATGGTTATTTAATCAAACGATATTGTATATTGCCCCAACCCAAACAGAGTGTTTTTCCCTGCATTAAGGAATGAGCCGGTAAATAAAAAAGGCAAAGCTTCGGAAATATCTCCCTCGAGGGTTACACTCCCTAAAAATCCACCCATGTTCATTCTTGTTTTTTGACGGCTACTGTATCTCTCCCAGTCAAAAAACTGAAGTGAATTTGAAGTTATTCTGATCCTGTCAAAATCGAAAACCGGCTCCTTGGGAACATCGTCTTCACAAAAGAGATAAGAAGCTGAAAGGCATCGGCGCATTATGTTTATGATAACTAACTTCGGGGTAACCTCTTCCCTCTTGTTAAGCGTTTTACCCAACATCTGTAACCGCAACGGGGTGGTGAAAGTCATGGTACATTTTCTGATATCACCACTTTTTTCAGACAAAATTTCACCGAATCTTGATCCCGGATAAAAGACAGGATTTGAATCTTTAATCCTTTCCTCCTCTGATGAATAAATTGTTTTTTCTTCACTTCCGGGGGTAATATCTTTAACAGCCAATAGAATCGCTTTCCCCCTGTTCACTCCAAACCCATCTTCACACATTTTATTAAATGTGTAAATGAAATAAGGGATGTGGGTTGACGCCATTCCGATCAGAGTTAAACCCACTTCAAATTCATAACCCTCCCTCAAAATTTCAGAATTGGACAAAGGGGGATGGATTACAAAAGGATGAGGTGTTTTTTGGATACCGCGTAGATAAGGGAGATCGGAGGAAGGAAGTTCAGACTCAAAATAGTTAAAATACAGACACTGTTTTTTGATTGTGCAATGATCGCACACAGGCAATTTGGTTATACAAATAACATTACGAAACGCCCAGCCAAAAGCACCCCTGAACATTGAGCCCTTGTAGGCAGGAACGAGAAGTGTTTCTTTAGCTTTAAGTATAAAAAGATATTTCCTGAGATACACCTTCTCCGGAGTTTCAATCATGATCGTTATCCAATCAAAAAGGGTTTCACACCAAATGATGAAAAACCCTGAAAATTTAATTAACTAATTTTGCTAAATCTGCCGTAACCAACAGCAGTTTTTGCACCTATTCCAAATATGGAAAGTGCCTTGCCAATCCATTCGGTAACCAATTTCTGTTTGGTTGTTGATCCCCAGATTTTGTCCTCAATCTTCTCATCACCGTCTTTGGGTAGAACAACAATAAAATTGTAAGTTGTGGCCTTAACTGTAAGGAAGTTAACAGGAACGGGACTGTAATAATCTCCGGGTGGTTTGGGGTTTTTATCGCGGTAATAATCGGGATAGTGAGGATTAAGAATATCCATCTCAATTTTTGGAGCTGTTGATGGATAAACATCAAAAAAGATTAACTCACCCGCTCGCTCTTTGGTAACACCTTTATCATCAGAGCCAAATAAAGTGCAGAACCTCACATTTTGAAGTGCATCACTTTCACTGCCAAAATACATGTTGATAACAAAACTTCGGATGGCACCTTTAAAAGATTGCCCGGGTATGTATGGAAAACCGTAAACATGGTGGAATGAAAGTGCATTCTCAAGAACTGAAGCTGCGCCCAACCCCATTGCTACTCGCCAATCGGTCGAAAGTGGCAGAATCAGAGGTTCGGTTGTTGACACAGACTTTGCAGCATCAATTAAATTGGATGCAACTACCTTTATCTCTCCCTCATCAAACTTCCATTGTGCAAAATTTTCATCTTTGAAGTTGGTTTCATGTAGTTTCTTGTCTTCCTCGTAAATGAGATACTTGTTGTACCTCAATGCCAGGTTCTCAATTTCATCTACTCTAAGCCCTGCGGGCACATTAAAATATTTAGAAGTGTCAGCAGGTATTAACATTTTCTTACCCATGGTTATGCCTTATCCTTAATCAGACCTTCCACAAATCTTCTGTGCCAGTTCATAAATGAAAGCACTTCGTTTGTAAGCAGTCTGTATTCATCAGATTCGATATTAAGCAGATAATCAAGAAAGTTTGGCAAAACCCTGTCACCATCTGCGGAAATTGCCGGGTTGAATGTCGCCAGCCATTTTACAATATCACTACCCAGAGCAGCATATGCAGGTGAATCTTTTTTTGTCAATATAAATGCAAATGTGGCAGCAAGTCCATTTGTTTTAATCAACATCGGAAGCTTTTTTGAATACGATTTATATTCTTCGTTATCAACAGCAGCAGCGGATATGGCTCGTTTTACCGTTTCCAATGCAAAAGCAGCTCTTCCTTGCTCAACAGTGTTCATTTTGCTCATTTTTTTACCTCATAGAATTCTGCACCTGTAATACCTTTTCCAAGAGTGGCGTTTGCACCAACCTGGAAAACCTTTGGCATCGTTTTTTCAAACCATTCAATTACTTTTTCTGCCTGGCTTTTGCCCTCTTCAGCTTTAAAAGAAGAAACTTCGGGTTGATTAAACAGTGAACTTGCAAAGATCACACTATAGAGGTAACTCTCGGCGGGTAAATATTCCTCGTTAAACAAACCGCCTTTTTTCACAGTTCCGGTTGCGTTGTTTATTTTGGTTCTTGTTACAACCTCGGTTGTGTTTTCAACAAATGACTGGAAATCGTCATCACTTAGAATAACCAGCCTTTCCATTATTGATTCACCAAACAGCTTTTTCAGTTTCAGGAAAAAGTTGAAACCAAGATCACCGGGAATATCCTCAGCTTCAAATGAGTACTCTTCAAGCATCACGATATTTTTCCCGCCAATGGTCTTGTGTACTTTTGAAAAGTTCTCTGAAATCATAACTTTCGATTGATCCAACTTAAGGTTATTTACTTTCAGAATATCTTTGAAGCCGGCGATGTTAAAATCATTGACCAATCTTTTTAAAATGAAAGGACAGGTGCAAAGGGCATAAATGTGTTTCACAGACTTCACAGGGAAAAACAGAAGTCGTGAATCTGAAAACCCGAGCGCACCGGCATAGCGGGTGTTCTTCTCGCTTAAGCGATCTTCCATCAATTTGAATTTATCTGAATCTTCATCATAACCAAAAGTTAGATGGATATCCAAAGAAGTTTCTCCCAGCTTCTGTTCAAATGCCTCTCTGATGCTTCCCTTTAATGAACTCCCCTCTATCTTGGGAAATCCCGTGTGTTTTTCTCTCTGAATTGGAAGATCAACAATTCCGAGATCGTTGCCGCTGCCAACATGGGTTGGAGTTAAGGTTTTTAACAACAATATATTTGATTTCTGAAACATATCCTGCTCCTAAATATTTAAATTTATTGATTCGTTTTTCAAAATGGTTTTCTTCATTTTTATACCACCCCCACCAACACAGTGCCAAATCCCTGTTTTGCAAACTCAGTTGTCGAAAGGTTTGATCCGTTTAGTGATTTTATTTTATTATAGTCCGGATTAGTGATTTTCAGGAAATATACCGATCCGGCAGGAATGGCTTTTTTCATCTCTTTGGGTTTGTTGTTTTTAAGATCAAACCCTCCGATGTTCACTGCTCTTCCTGTTGCCGAAGCCTCTACTTCAACCTTATCACCTAAAGAAGCAAGAAGTTCATCGGGCAATTTCGATCCGGTTTCAAATATCGCATGTGAAACAAAATAGAGTTTTACCTCTGCTTCTGCCACTCCGTGGGTTGATATTGAAGGGGGCAGTTCCGACAGTTCATAACCATCAAAAGTTTCATAAGTTGCGGCTTTCCCTTCGCCACCGAGTTTCATTATTCCATCCGGGGGTAAATCCAATCCGGAAAAATCCACTAAAAACGATACTTTCGATTCAACAGACCCGTTGACCACCGAGGGTCTTTTCATTCCTGCTCTGAAAAGTTTTCCATCTTCGGCAGATCGGGTGGAGTTGCTTCTCCCGATTCCGGTTTTTGGTTCATCCGAGATGAACTGAGCGAGAGGCAACGCATTTAAGGGTCCCTCTTTTTTCGACAAATAATCTTTTAATGACTGATTATTGATGTATGACCCCAAAACCGGGTCAACTTTTTCGTTCTGTCCGCTCCTTAAATGATATTTATATGCGTAATTACTTACGCCGTTAAATCCCACCAATTCGGTTTTTAACAGATTGTTTTCACCGGGCAAAGCATCCTTTCGGAAGAGCAGATCGAGGGGAGTTGGGAACATCGCTTCATCATTAACTGCAATACCAAAAAAGTTTATTACAAGATTTTTTGTAGGGTCATCTTCAGTGTTGGCTTTGGAAATTTCTGCAGGATGTAAACCAAAATAATGACTTCTCAAAGCTCCGTAAATAACAGAAGGCGGGGGAGGGAACATACTGTTTGCCCAAACTTCCTCACCCATCGTAAACGGTTTTCCGTCTTTAAAGAAAAGTGTATCTATTGCATCAACTTTTATTTTCATCACTTACCTCCATTCTTGTGTCTGCTTATAAATTCAGAGATCGATAGAAACGAAGTGAAATTAACGATGTCTCTCTTCTGGTACCAGACTTGCATAATAATCTCTGCAAGCTCTTTTATCTTCTCCTCTTTTAGTCTCTCGAAATCCTGTTTTGGAAGCTTACCCGTATTCTCAATCATACAAGATCTTCTTAACAGCCGGGGTACCTCAACGCTGATTAGCTGGTCAATAAACGGAGAATAACCTCCTTTGGAAATAAGTTTCTTTAATTCTATCTCCAGATTCGTGATGAAACTTTTGGAAAATTCTTCGTTCGCGATCGCTCCGGTGATCCTGTCGATGAACCCGGGAACAAAATGTGTCCCTGTGTTCCATGGCTGAACTGTTATTTCCACCTCACCGGAGTGTTTCATGACAGAGAGAGCAAAATGTGATTTTGCCGGCGAAAACTGCTTTGCCTTTTTTTCCATCTCCCTTACTGACATCACAACCTCGGTTAATGGTGTTTTATAGTGTGCAATCACGATACCGGCAGAATATGTCATCGGCAGCGTTCCGGTACCATTAAATCCCTGAAGAGGTTTGTTTACATAAGTGTCGAAAAGATTCTTAAACTCAGCCATAAAAGGGGTAAGATGGTTCAGATTTACAAATCCAAGAAAATCATCGCCACCGGCATAAACTGTTTTACCCCTTCCATCAACTGAGTCGAGACGATCAGTTATTTTTTCCGCAAAATTGCCAAGTGATTGTGATACAAGTTCCTGGAATTCTCTCAGTTTTGTCTTGTCAGTAAGATATTCACCCGACATCCATTTACCCATATTGTCTGCATCCACCATCACCATTGCATAATATTCGGTGAATTTAAGATCCATCTCTGCAGCAGCTTTTCGTATTGTCGAGAGCTTACCCGAAAGGTCACCTAAGAATTTTTTAAGAGGCTCTTTTGTTTTAATCTTTTGCTTCTGAAAATATTTTTCTGTGAGATTATCAGGATAAAAAAGTTGACCATCGCCAATTGTTGGATAAGTGTTAATCAATTGCCCCAGATTTGCATCTTTTGCTGCCTTTACCAAAGTATCAGCGAGTGCAATCTCAGCCGTTGAAGGGAAAGGATGTTGGTTCTTAAAAAAGAATCTTTTGCTGAAACAAACTCCACACAATCCTTCTTTGTCTTCGAGTGACTGATCCTGTTCAATTGAAATGGCATTTTCCGCAAGATAAGCAGGTTTCGACCCGGATGTGCCGTAGTAAATGGCATTTCTTTCTCCACATAATGAACATTTTCTCGCACCTTCTTCAGTATTCTGTTTGAACAACCTGGCGTTTTTAAGGGATGCAAATGTTCTTTCTACTTCCAAATATTGAGTGTGGTAATCCATTTTTTCATCATAAGGAACTGCAAGCCAATAAACCTCGAGAAAGTTATTCACATGTTCATCCACCAGGGGGTGTTTGTCATGACCTCTGATGGCGGATTCAACAAGTTGTGAATATTTAGCCCGTATAACATCTTCAACACCGCTGCAAATGTCCCTTGCATCAGTGTCGTGATTAGCTTCAATTAACGATATAAATCTGTTTGGTTTCGATTTTAAGTTTTTTGAAGGGAATATCACTTTTTTTATCGAAGGTTCATTTAACGCTGTATCGATCAGTCGGGATAAAAGTTCACTCCCCAATCGCAAATCGCGTGACTTCCTTGCCTGTGCAATAAATGACTGTACAGGCCCAATGCTTAACAAAAATAAATATTTCATCAGTTGTTCCCTCCCTTCAGATTATCTGATATGGTTTTGGTCATTATTTTTAACAATTTGAGGTATTCATCTTGCGAGTCCTTCAACAGTGTGTCATTCCGTGTATTCCTAAACCCTTCAAGAAATTTTGACGGAAGGAAAAGAACCCTGATCTTAAATTTATTATCTGCTGTTTTGTCAATTCTAAAAAAGTAAGGCTTGGCTATTCTTTCAAATTTTTGTTCCCTGGGAAGTTTAAGATCACCTTTATTTATTTTAGAATTACTAATGATTCCGAGGTATTCTTTTTTGTTCGGAATAAGGGAATATTTGGGAGATGCGGTTCTGCCCAGTTCGTTTTTAGCATTATAGTATACCTCCCCAAGTGCTCCCATCGCCTCGACCCACGAGTTATAGGTCTTACCAGGGTCTAATAGCATTGTTTGATCTGAAAAAGCGGGATAATCGGGAAGATCGTTATAGTTACCTGAGTATAAATCTGCAGAAACAGTGAAAGGTGAAGCCCCCTCAATATTTAAAATTCTAAATGATCCAAATCCATTGCGGGATTTTCCACCCAAGCCTCCATAATAAGCCACGAGATGGAAAGCTTCATTAACGCTCTCGATATGCTCGTGTGGCGTAAGGAAAACAACTTCAAATTTTGTACCGGGTTCAAAATAGAATGCATGGGAATCTGATCCTAATTTAGTTTTTCCATAAGCAAGGTATTCGATGATGTTGATGGGTATATTTTTGTTATTAACTATTGCATAGAATTTATGTTTGGGAAGGGGATTATTTGTGAGTGGGGTTGGATCCAAATTCTTTACGGTAATAAGCACTTTACTTTTTTTGCCTTCACCGTCGGGGGTTCCGAATATATTTCCTTCGGCAGTTTTTAATGCTGCGATGGAAGTAAAGGATTGGGTAGCACGCCACCAAAATCTCATAGCTCCCTTTATAGAAGGAGGTCTAAGTTCGGCGCCTCTGCCCGTCTGATCTCCCAAAAACATGGGAGTGATTATTTCGCATAAATAACGAATTTCATGTAGTTTGTTTTCGCCCATAGTGTCCTACATTCTTTTTATTAACAGCCCGGGATAAATATGATATGTAGATATCCGGTTTATGAAAAAATTAATATCTGTTTAAAACTTACTTGAATATTTTACAAAAAACAACAGGTTTTTAAAATAATTTGTCCAATTGTAAAAAATCTTGTATGGTTCTATAGAGTGGGAGAGTCTTAATTTTTCCAAATCTGGTATGCTAATAATATTTAACTCCGACGCAGGGTATGGATGTGAGAGATAGACAACCAAAATCCGTGGAGATCTGTTAAATCCGTCTCATCCGTGTTCCATTTTAAGACTCCCATCCGCGTAAATCTCCCAACGGGATGCCTTCGGCACATCTAATCAGCGTGTACCTTTCGCCGGGGTGAATCTGCGTCCCCTCCCCCACCCCATAAACAAAAAAAAAACTGTCTCCGGCGAAGGAAACAGCTTTTTAAAATAATACCTGATACTTAATAATTACTACCTAAAAAGGCGTTTATTTATCAACTTTCACTTTAACAGGTTTAATGTTCCAGATGTTTTTGGCATATTCCATGATGGCGCGGTCGCTTGAGAATTTGGCGATTCGTGCAGTGTTGAGGAGCGACATCCTGTTCCATTTGTCACGGTCACGGTAGGTGGCAGCAACTTCATCCTGAACACGGATGTAATCTTCATAATCAGCCAATAACATGTAATAATCACTGGACATCAGAGAATCGATAATCGGCTGGAAGATTCCCGGTTCTGCGGGTGAAAAGATGTTACCTGCAATCATATTGATCACTCTGCGAAGTTCAGGATTTCTGTCATAATAGTCTCTGGGGTTGTAACCCGAAGCTCTTAATTCCAGAACTTCATCGGCAAGCAAACCAAAGATGAAAATATTGTCGTCACCAACTTCTTCTCTGATTTCGATGTTAGCTCCATCCATCGTACCAATCGTTAGAGCACCATTTAAAGCAAATTTCATGTTGCCTGTTCCGGATGCTTCGAGTCCTGCGGTGGATATCTGTTCAGAGAGATCAGCTGCCGGAATGATTCTTTCAGCGAGAGAAACTCCATAATTGGCGATAAACACCACCTTAAGTTTTTCTCCAACAACAGGATCATTATTTACAACATCGGCAACAGAATGGATAAGCTTTATGATCAATTTTGCTATGTGGTAAGCTGGGGCAGCTTTCCCTGCAAAAATTACAGTTCTTGGAGTGGCATCATACCGGGGATTCTCTTTTATTCTGTTATAAAGTGTAATCACATGAAGGACATTCAGCAACTGCCTTTTATATTCATGGAATCTCTTTATATGCACATCAAAAATTGAATCAGTTGAAACACTCAATCCGTATTCAGTTTTAATGAACTTGGCGAGGAGTTGTTTGTTAAACCACTTAATGTGACTCCAGTCGTTCAGGAATTCATGATCATCAGCAAATTTTTCGATTTCAGCGATTTTTTCATTGTGGAGTATCCAGTCTTCACCTATTCTGTCTGAAATAAGAGAAGAAAGGAGTGGATTTGCGTGCCTGATCCATCTTCTGAATGTGATTCCGTTGGTCACATTTTTGAATTTTTTAGGATAAAGAGTGTAGAAATCGTTAAAGATTAGCTGTTTCAGTATGTTTGAGTGGAGTGCCGCCACACCATTCACTGAATGACAGGCAACAATTGCAAGATTAGCCATTCTTATTCTCTTATCGGGGTTCTCTCTGATAATCGAAAGTTTTGAGATAACTTCCTCGGAGAAATTAAACTTCTCTCTCACCTCTTTAAGGAAATTATAGTTTATCTCATAAATTATCTGAAGGTGGCGCGGTAAAAGTTCTTCGAAAATTGAAACCGACCATTCCTCAAGAGCTTCAGGAACCACAGTGTGATTAGTATAAGCGAATGTACCCTGAGTAATCCTCCAGGCTTCTTCCCAGGAAAGTCCTGCTTCATCAAGAAGAATTCGCATTAATTCGGGAATCGCAATTACAGGATGTGTATCATTCAACTGAATAGCAACTTTTTCAGGGAATTTATCAAAAGTTTTGTGGTTATAGCCATATTTTCTAATGATATCCTGAAGAGAAGCGGAACTAAAAAAGTATTGCTGTTTTAGTCTGAGGAATTTACCTTCTGTGTAGCTGTCGTTGGGATATAATACTTTAGAAATGTTTTCCGAGATGTTTTTTCTCTCAACCGCAGCAACATAGTTACCATCGTTGAACTCCTGGAAGCTAAATTCTTCATTTGCCCTTGCAGCCCAAAGTCGAAGGTTGTTAACGGTGTCTGATTTATAACCCGGAACGGGTACATCATAAGCTGCAGCGAGAATATCCTCGGTGTCAATCCAGTTGTTTTTGATCTTCCCGTCGGGGGTTCTCACAGAAACAACTCTTCCAAAATATTTGATTCTGAAAGTTAATTCTCTTCTTGGGATTTCCCATGGACATCCATGAGCCAACCAGTAGTCGGGTTGTTCCTGTTGTTTACCATTAACAACTTCCTGCTTAAAAATTCCGAACTCATATCTGATTCCATACCCAAAAGCAGGGAGCTGAAGAGTGGCCATCGAATCGAGGAAACATGCAGCAAGTCTGCCCAGACCACCATTCCCCAATGCCATATCGTGTTCAAGCTCAACAATGTTTTCGAGAACATAATCATCTTTCCGTAAAATTTTACGGCAGTCTTCGTAGTAGTCCATGTTGATCAGCGCATTGCCGAGGAGTCTTCCCATCAGAAATTCGAGGGAGAGATAATAAACTTTTTTAACATCTTTTGAATTATAGACATGCTGTGTGCGAAGCCAGTTCCTCACTAATCTGTCTCTAATCGAAAGAGAAAGCGCATAATACATGTCGTTATCGGTAACCGTCTGGCGGGTTTTTACGAGTATAAACTCCAGATGTTCAAAAAACTGATTGGATAGCGTATAACTTTCAAGAGCTTCGCGATCGGTAAAAAAGAGTGAATTTTTCATATTATATCTGTTAAATCTTGTATAAAAATTGGGTGTCGAGTGAAGCCAAAGGTTCACCCTGAGTATCTTTTTCAGAAACGATATGGTTATCAACTTTCCAGTTGATTTCTAAAGTTGAATCGTTATAAAGAAGAGTTCGTTCTGATGATTTGTTGTAGAAACCGGTGCATTTGTAATGAAAGATTGCGATGGGTGAAAGAACGGAAAATCCATGAGCAAAACCGGGTGGAATCCAAACCATATGATGATTCTCGTCTGAGAGTTCAGTGGAGAAGTGTTCGCCATATGTTGGTGAACCCTTCCTGATATCCACGACTACATCAAGCACTCTGCCGGAAATCACCTGACAGAGTTTCCCCTGATCAAACGGTGCCTGCTGGAAGTGGAGCCCTCTTATCGTTCCGACCGAAGATTTGGAGAGATTATCCTGAACAAATTGTTGGTTAATTCCGAGAGATTTCAACTTTTCAGTATGAAAACACTCAAAGAAAAATCCTCGTTGATCTTCAAAAACATCCGGTTTCAATAACAGGATCCCGTTCAGCCTGCTGTCTATTATTTTCAATTTCTACTCACAATAATGGTATTATCTGTTTTCTTCATATTCTTGAATTACTTTTTCAAGATAGTTTCTATACATGCTCTGTGGAATGGAATCGATCAATGTTCTGAACTCCTCCATTGAAATAAACCCTTTATTAAACGCAATTTCTTCGAGACATGCAACTTTGAGACCCTGTCGTTCCTCAATTACACCAAAGAAATTTGATGCCTGAAGCAGTGCCTGTGGTGTTCCGGTATCAAGCCATGCAACGCCTCTGCCAATAACTTCAACCCTTAAAGCCTCCTCATTGAGATAAACATTGTTTACATCAGTGATCTCAAGTTCACCTCTTGCGGATGGTTTAAGATTTTTCGAAATTTCAACAACTTTGTTGTCGTAAATGTATAATCCCGGAACTGCATAATTCGATTTTGGTTGTTTTGGTTTCTCTTCAATCGTAAGAACTTTTCCCGACCTGTCAAAATTTACAATTCCATATCTTTCAGGGTCTGTAACTCTGTAACCAAAAATCTTGGCACCCGCGGTATGTTCTGCAACAGCGATATAGAAAAATTCAAGATCACCAAAAAAGATGTTGTCACCGAGAATAAGAGTAACATTGTCATCACCGATAAATTCGGCACCAAGAATAAACGATTCAGCGATTCCTCTCGGAGCATCCTGAAGTTTATATTCAATATTCATCCCAAGATGGCTTCCATCATCAAATAATTTTTGATAAAGTGGAATGGTTTCCTCGTTAGAAATTATCAAAACATCTTTGATTCCTCCAAGCATAAGAACTGACAGAGGATAATAAATGAGCGGTTTATCGTAAATAACCGCAAGCTGTTTGCTGTAAACTTTTGTAATTGGGTAGAGTCTCGAACCGGAACCCCCGGCAAGAATTATACCTTTCATATCTTTCCTGTTCTAAAATTAGAATAAACGAATAATAAATTTAACAGATTTTTAATTTTATTGGAAACTAAATAACAAAAAAAAAGGCTGCCCCGTAAGGAACAGCCAAAAACCACAATAAAAATGTATCAAAATAAGAATTAATACTTAATAATTAATACCTACTTCGCGGCTCTTTTCCCCATATCTCTGTCAAAAAGATAAAGAGAGTTTTTCGATTCGCCAATCATTTCAAGTTTGGTAACCACAGCAAGAGCTGACTCTTCTTCTTCAATCTGTTCTTCAACAAACCAGTTAAGGAAGGTATTGGTTGAGTGATCTTTTAATTCGTTGGCAAGATCAACCAAAGAAAAAATGCTTTTTGAGATGAACTGTTCGTGTTCAAAAGCAGCTTTTAATCCGTCTAAAGCACCTGCCCATTCTACCTGAGGTTTTGCAATTGCTTCCAATTCAACTTTTCCACCACGGGTGTGAACATGGTCATAAATCTTCATTGCATGAGCATACTCTTCATTTGCCTGAACTTTGTAATAAGCTGCAAAGCCTGACAAATTTAAAGTCTCATAATATGCTGCAAGGCTAAGATAAAGATAGGAAGAGAAAATCTCTTTATTTATCTGCTCATTTAAAGCTTTTTCCATTTTCGCGTTTAACATTTATACCTCATAATTGTGTTCTTTTTCAAAAAATTTAACTTTTAATATTACAATATACTAACAGATTCTCATTAGTTATGGTTCAATTTCAAATGTTTCTATCTCTTCCAGCGTATCGGGGTTGATAGTTTGAACACTTATTTTCTCACCGTTGACGGTTATAAAAACCAAAGCATTACGAGTGGTGAAGGAATTACAAAAACGGCTCCACGGAAGAACCTCCTGCGCATAATAAGGAGCCCCTGCAGCACCATTATTTATCTGGTAAATGGTACGAATTAACTTCAATCTCTTTTTATCCCACTTTTCAGGATACATTTCCATCTCAGGATTGATAACAAGGTGATTGTAATTATGTTCATCACCGGTAAGCACTGCCCTTACTTTTTTTGATTGGTTCACCATCACCTCAAGCATCTGATCTCTTCGTTCGATTATCCCAAAATCAGAATCTTTTCCGGCAATTCTTGGTCTGATTTTGTTGTTGCCCGAATACCACATATCGTCCCCCGAGTGTCCACCATTAGGAAACATGGGAGTATGCACGGAAACAAAAATGTGTTTTACATCCGTGTCAGTTTCAAATCTTAAAATCTCTTTTGTAAACCAGTCAAACTGATTATCCATAATATAAGCATGAGGATTGCCGGATAACAACGGCTCCTTCCGTACATCGGGACCAAACCAATAATTGGAATTGAGAACAATCATGGCTGTGTTGCCATATACATAACTGAATGAAGTCTCCCGGTATGAAGGAAAGTCGATTGAATTTGGATCAGGGTCATATTTTGAGCCATCTTCAGTCTCAAGGTCACTAACCGGATTAACAAACTCATCGGCAAACAATGCCTCAGCTGACAGAGAATCATATGGGAAACGATCAATTCTTATATATCTTGATGTGTTGTTTTCGTCATAAAACCGGGTGTGTAATCCTTCATGATTCCCCATGGTCTCATAAATCGGGAAAAAGGCAGCAAATGGCTGAACAGCATTTTTCCAGTTCCGGTATTGAAGACGGTTATCCTCGGGATCATATGCATATCCATTTATCAGATCACCCGTAAACTGCATAAAATCGACTCCTTTAAATGCAGCAAGAGACATTATTTTTCTCATGATGTAAACATTTGCTCCATAAACACTCCTCTCGCCACCTCCCATGGCAGACCTCGAATCGCTTGCATAAGCAAATGTGAACTTTGAGTTGTTTCCTTTTTGGGGTGCGGTTTTGAATTTTAATTCCTGGATTGTATTCCCTGCCCTGACTGTATAGTCATATTCTGTACCGGGCAACAGTTCTGTGACCTGCAGTTCATGCTTTTTCGAGGGTTCCAGTTCATATATCCTCTCCCCAACGTTTACCGATGGTTCACACTCAAAATTTGTAATGAAGGAAATGACTGCGGAGCTTTCGGTGACATTATCAACAAATGGCCCATCCACGATAGTATTCGAAACGAGAAACGGATCACCAACAACAAATTCAATTTTGCCGTCATATATTATCGCACCCTCGGCAGAGGTTATTCTGTAACCCAACAATCCATATCCTTTTGTTTGCCAACCGGTCATATCGTAAGTCTTTGAAAGATTTTCCTTTATATTTACTTCAGACTTGCCTCCAACAATTTTAACACTCCTGTTGAACCAAACGGGGATTGAATATTTCCCGTCTCCAACCGGTATCAATCCATAATAAAGTGTCCCGTTTAATAATGAATCAGAAAAATCGAATGCCACTCCTTTTTCGGTTCCTGTAATTCCACCAATTAACTGATCAACAGTAAATCTCGATTTCCGTACCTGTTCATATATTTTTTTATCAGTGTCCTGGAAATAGAATAAACCCCTCTCCCTGTCAAAACCGATATTCGAATAAGAGGATGGGATTTTTTGGGCATTTAACAGGGAAAATGACATTAATAGCAGGAAGACTACACTTAATCGTTTTTTTAACACAGATGAATCCGGGGATTGGTTTTTAGAATTTAGTTTAAGGATTAAATATAATAAAAAAAAGGCTGTCTGCAACGGACAGCCTCTTAAAACAATTCAGACAGGATTATTTTAATCCTTCATACGATTCCCTTTTTCTTCATTAATGAAGATCCAGGAAACCACTTTACCAACATCAATTACTTTGAAGTAATTCCAATATTGCTCTGTTCTCACATGCAGTGAACTGGTATCATCTTCGGGGATCAATTCAGCTTCATCCACAATTGCATTTATTCTGGAGATCCACATTTCCCAGTTTTTTGTTCTGAGATCAATCCAACCTGCATCTGCCCATTTTTCCATTTCGGAAGGAGTTATTTCGAGTTCGGTTTCAGCTCCAAAAACAGGAATTTTCATCAACTGACCACGAAGAAGACTTTTACCATCCTTCATCAAAACAGGAATTCCAACTGATATGGCTTCATTTCTGAATTTTTCATTATCCAGAATAAATCTTGTGCAAATTTCAGTAAGTTCTTCCGGTGATTTGCTTACGATATCCTTAAAGGTACCACAGGTGCGTTTAAGAATTTCAATCTCAAAAAGAAGCTTTGAAAGTCTCGGCGGGCCAAGCATCTCAAAAGCAACAGAAGCAACTCCATGTTCCTCTTCAAGTTTGGCAAGTTTGGCAACCGCCAAATGTTGCATATATCCGGCGCGGTATGAAGGGTGCATATTTGCATTGTCAAGAGCGTTTATGATGTCGTGACCCGTGTTTCCGCCCATTATCTCAAAAACGGAATTATTTGCGATCTCTTCGGGAGTAACAAATTCCATCTGTTTTTGAGCTGAAATTGCTTCAAACTCACCGCGTGAGAAGATTCCGTTTTCACCTGTATCAATAAAGACAGACCTTAAAACACCTTTCGCCTCAAATTTTTTGCCCGTTTCTTTGTAAATTTTACCTTCCAAAGAGATGGCAGAATCGAGAGGGACATCGTAGATTTCAACTTCCCTGCCCTGTTTTTTGATCGTACCAAATTCGATCTTTTTCCATGCAATTGCGGCAGCAGGTTTTATCTCTTTTGTAATTGCTCCACCGGGAGTTCTTGCCATCAGGAAGAGCAGAAGAGTGTGTGCTCCTGCAATTGCTGATTTACTCAGCAAAACTCTGGAAGGTTTCTCTTCGCTGTGAGTGTAAGGGATGTTTAACCCCATGCCACCTGTTCCGGAAGTACCAATTTTCAGATAAACTTTTGTATCAAATTTGTGCATCGAATTGTAAAGAATCTGAATATGACGGATCAGCTGTGGGATGTAGAGAACTGCAACAAGTTTTTCGGTCTCCGTAACCAAGAGATCCCGATCGGTTGATTCATAAAGTACTTTTTTTAGATTTTTATATGCCGTGAAGATATCCTGATATGCAATTCCTGTGGCTGTGTTTATACAGTCGATAACAATATCAGGCTTGTGTTCTTTAAGAAGTTTATAAAGTGACTGTTCCTCAAGCACATCATCTGTAAGATCATCCATTACATCACTAATGATCTTTTTTCTCTTAACGGGATCAGCTAACATTTCCGCACGACTGATATCTTTGTATTCATCGCGTACAAGCACATTTCCCCACCATGGGATGAAGAAATTTGGACCCGCTTCAGGATAAGTTTTATTTAAATATTCAACTTCTTCTTTTGCTTCGCTCTCTTTTAGAGAGGTTATGATTATGCCTGAAGGTTTTTCAACCATTAAACGGCGGGTTATGGCTTTTCCAACCAAACCCCATCCACCAAGCACCAATACTTTTTTTCCGTATATATCCATTTTTTTTCCTTGAATAAGAAATTTTTCCTGTCTCGAAACTTACAAATAATAATATAAAGTACAAAGAGTTGTTTTAGCCCCTTGTGACTCTCCAAACACCAAACCATTGACTAAAAAAGAGTATATTGTATAAAACAAAATTTAATAACTATGAACCAACGCAAACATACCCTTAAAGTCGGAAAACCGCCGGGAAGTCTTTTATACACCGGAATTAATACCGATGTTAAATCCACAATTATTCTAATAGATTTTGAAGAAGGGAAATTCTCAAAACATGAGATAACCTCTCCCGAAGAACTTAAGTTGATGCTTAAAAAGAAACACACCGGTGCACGATGGATCCGTATGATCGGTTTCACAGAGACAAAATATTTTACCATCCTCGCCGAATATTTCAAAATTCATGAACTTACCGTAGAAGATATACTCAATGTTTATCAGCGACCAAAAATTGAAGAAATCGGGGGTCTTCTCTTTGCAGAAATTGACAGATTGCTCATCAACGGAAAAAAGAACAGCTCTTCCAATCAGATTAGCCTTTTGCTCAGTGATAACTGTTTGGTAACATTTCAAGATTTTGAAGAAGATTTTCTGAAGATAATTGAACAAAGAATTGAACAAGGAAAGATTTTTGCCGACTCCAACGCAGATGCCATCTTTTATGCAGTCTTCGATCTGGTTATAGATGAGTATTACATTGTTCTCGAACAGATTAATGATGAAGTGGAAGATATTGAGGAGATGTTTTTCAGTGATAAGCCCGTAAGTGATCTTAAGCCTCTGCAACACCTCAGAAATGAATTGAGGCATTTCCGTCAGTCTATCTGGCCTGTAAGAGATATCATGAATAAAATACATAAAAAAGAGATTTCACAGATTAGCGAAGGAGTTTTGATCTATTTTAATGATACACACGATCACATTAATCAGGTAATAGAAATACTCGAAAACCTGCGTGAGAGCACTCTTTCCCTTATTGATGTTTATATGTCGTTCACCAGCAATCGCTTAAACGACATAATGAAAGTTTTAACAGTAATTTCAACCATCTTTATGCCTCTCACTTTTATTGCAGGGATATACGGAATGAATTTTCATAATATGCCCGAGATTAGCAAGTGGTGGGGGTATCCGGCAACTCTGCTTCTGATGCTTTCTGTTGCACTTGGTTTTGTCTATTATTTCAAAAAAAAGAAGTGGTTTTAACTTCCGAACTTTCAATTATTATATTAACATATAAAAAAAGTGGCAAGGGATTTATCTCTTGCCACTTTTAATATTATGTAAAACAGGTTGTCTGTTTATAACCTGAACAATATCAACCTGTCATGAAGCTGAGCAGAATACCCGCAGCAACAGCACTTCCGATAACACCCGCAACATTTGGCGCCATGGCATGCATCAGAAGGTGATTGGTTTTGTCATACTCAAGACCAATTATCTGCGAAACTCTCGCACTGTCAGGAACAGCAGATACTCCGGCATTTCCAATCAATGGATTTAACTTATCCCCATCTTTAAGGAAAAGATTCATAAGCTTGACAAACCCGACACCACCCGCTGTGGCGACCATAAATGATACTGCACCAAGCCCAAAAATCAACACAGACTTTTCATTCAAAAATGTGGTGGCCTGGGTTGAAGCTCCAACAGTAAGTCCCAATAGAATTGTTACAATATCTATCATTGGGCGAGCAGCAGTCTCGGCAAGTCTTTTGGTTACTCCACTCTCTTTCAGTATGTTTCCAAAAAAGAGTGTCCCAAGAAGGGGCAAAGCACTTGGAGAAATGAAAGTTGTAAGAAGCAGTCCCAAAATTGGAAAAATAATTTTTTCTGTTTTGGAGACCATTCTTGGGGGTTTCATTCTGATAAGTCTCTCTTTTGAGTTTGTCATCAATCTCATTATGGGAGGCTGAATCAATGGAACTAATGCCATGTAGGAATAAGCCGAAATTGCAATTGCTCCAATAAGGTGTGGTGCCAATTTCGATGCAAGAAAAATTGCAGTAGGCCCATCTGCCCCGCCGATAATTCCGATTGATGCCGCTTCTTCAGGCGTAAAACCCAAAGCAATAGCGGAAACAAGTGTCAGAAAAATACCAATCTGCGCAGCAGCACCAATAAGAATCAGTTTGGGATTAGAGAGCAAAGTCGAAAAGTCGGTCATTGCTCCGATACCCAGGAAGATCAACGGAGGATAAATTCCCTGAAGCACACCAAAATAGAGGTAGTTGAGTACGCTTCCTTTTTCATAAATTCCAATCTGCAATCCAACATTCTCAACAAAAGGGATGTTCCCAACGAGAATACCGAACCCGATTGGGATCAAAAGCAGGGGTTCATACTCTTTTTTGATAGCAAGATAGATGAACAAAATCCCTACCATGATCATGACAACATGTCCGATTGTAATGTTACTGAAGGATGTGTAACTCCAGAACTGGGTCAAACCATCCATCTTTAATCTCCAATCACAATGAGGACATCGCCTTCCATAACAGTGTCGCCTTCTTTTACATTAACCTCTTTAACGGTTCCTGCCTTGTCGGCTTCAATCTTGTTTTCCATCTTCATTGCCTCAAGCAAAAGAAGTTTGTCTCCCATCTTTACTGTATCTCCAACTCTTACATAAACCTGAAGCACGGTTCCGGGTAACGGACTTTTGATCCCGCCACCTTTTTTTGGTTGTGGTTTTGAAGTTTTTGTAATAGATTTGTCAACATCAGTTGATGGAATCGCCCGTTCTCTTACAAGACGGGGTGTAATTGGCTGTGCCATTTTTTGTTCAAGCTCAACCTCGTAAGAAGTACCATTTACTTCCACTTCAGCAAGATTACTTTCAACACTTTTAATGTTGACTTCATAGTCATTGCCGTTAATTTTAAATTTAAATTTTTTCATCGTTGCCTCTGTGTTTTACCAGTTTCGTGGGTGATGTCTCAAGTTATAAATCTTAGAACTCCAGGGTGAATAGTTCCTCGATGCTCTTTGAATTGTCAATATTGCATTTTCCGAATCGTGATTGCCTCCAAGATGAACAGAAAGAGCCATTGCGATTGCAGCAGCAATTTCAATAGAGACTTCTTTCTCAAGTTCAGCAGTTTTCGATGGGTTGGCTTTTTGTTGTTTCTGTTGCATTTGTTTTCTAAGTAATTTACTCACCAATGCAAAACTTACATATAACAGCCATAATGCAGAAAATACCACACCCATCCCTATCAAGGTTAACATGAGGCTGTTTCCCTTACCCTTGATATCAACATCAGTTACCCGCGCGATATTAAAGTGAATAAGTTCGCCATCATCAACCGGAGCTTTTTTGACCGAAGTATCTACCGCAGTTGTTATCGAAGAGTCCGTTGGCGTCTTCGTTTTTGCGTTGACATTCTGGGAATAGACCACACCGCAGAAGAACAATACCAAAAAGGATATTAAGAATATTTTCTTTGTCATTTCCTCTCCGTTTTAAAGCGGTATATTGGCATGTTTTTTTGGAGGAAGTGTATCTTTTTTTGTCGCTAGCGACTGCAATGCTCTTATCACTCTGAAACGGGTGTTTCTCGGCTCAATTACATCATCAAGATAACCGTATTTAGCCGCAACATAAGGAGAAGCAAATTTGCTTTTGTATTCTTCTTCTTTTTGTTTGATGAATTCCACGCGTTCCTTATCATCTGTTATGGCACTTATTTCTTTGTTGTGAAGGATTTCAATTGCACCTTTGGGACCCATAACTGCGATTTCAGCAGATGGCCAGGCGTAATTAATATCACCTCTCAAGTGTTTTGATCCCATAACATCGTATGCACCGCCATAGGCTTTTCTTAAAACCACTGTAACTTTCGGAACAGTTGCCTCACCGTAAGCAAACAGAAGTTTTGCACCATGTATAATAATTCCACCGTATTCCTGGGCTGTGCCAGGCAGGAAGCCCGGAACATCAACAAAAGTTACAACAGGAATATTAAAAGCATCACAAAATCTTACAAATCTTGCAGCTTTTCTTGAAGAATTTATATCAAGAACACCGGCAATGTAGTTTGGCTGGTTTGCTACCATACCAACTGACATTCCATTAAACCGCGCAAAACCGATAACTATGTTTGGAGCATAATGTCTCTGAACTTCAACAAACTCGTTATAATCCACAACTGCATGGATGACATCTCTAACATCATAAGGAACTGCAGGATTATCCGGAATTATTGAGTTGAGGTGGTCTTCAAGTCTGTCGATGGGGTCATCACACGGAGCCAGCGGGGGATCTTCAAGGTTGTTTTGTGGAAGAAAGCTGAGCAGTTTCCTTATCAACATGATTCCTTCTTCTTCATCCTCTGCAATAAAGTGTGCAACACCCGATTTTGAACCGTGAACATAAGCTCCACCAAGTTCTTCATCAGTTACATCTTCACCGGTAACAGTTTTCACAACTTTAGGACCGGTAACAAACATATAACTGGTGTCTCTCGACATTAAAATAAAATCTGTTAAAGCCGGTGAATAAACAGCACCGCCAGCGCAAGGACCAAATATGGCAGATATTTGAGGAATTACCCCCGAAGCAAGGATATTTCTCTCAAAAATTTCGGCATATCCACCAAGAGATTTAACGCCCTCCTGAATTCTTGCTCCACCACTGTCATTAATACCAATTACAGGGGCACCAACTTTTAACGCCTTATCCATAACTTTACAAATCTTTTCGGCATACATTTCTGAGAGTGATCCCCCAAAAACTGTAAAATCCTGTGAAAAGATATATACAAGTCTGCCATCAATTGTTCCGTAACCTGTAACAACACCATCAGAAAGATATTGTTGTTGATCGAGACCAAAATCGATACAACGATGTGAAACAAACATGTCAAATTCTTCAAAACTACCGGGATCAAGAAGTATATCTATTCTCTCTCTTGCGGTCATTTTGCCTTTTTTATGTTGAGCTTCAATTCTTTTCTCTCCACCACCCATGCGGGCTTGTTTGCGGAGATCCATCAATTCTTTAATTTTATTTTCCATATAACTCTCTATATCCGAATTTAATTTTGAGGGTGTTCACATATTTCAGTAAGAACACCTAAAGTGGATTTAGGGTGAAGAAAAGCAATATTCAGCCCTTCTGCACCTTTTCTCGGTTGTTTGTCAATTAGTGAAACTCCTTTTTCAGCGATATCATCCAAACATTCTTGCAATCCAGTGGATGCAAAAGCGATGTGATGAATTCCGGGTCCTTTTTTTTCGATAAATTTAGCGACAGGGCCATCGGGTGAGGTGGATTCGAGGAGTTCTATTTTGGTCTGCCCAATTTGAAAGAAGGCGGTTTTTACTTTCTGATCTGCTACTTCTTCAATTTTGTAGCATTTCAGACCTAAAATATTCTCATAATAGGCGATCGCATTTTCCATATTTTCAACTGCGATACCAATGTGTTCGATGTGTGTTAGATTCATCTTTTTTGTCCAAAATATAATAAATCAAGTTATAAAACATCGGAAAAAAAAGACAAACTAACAAATAAATTTTTACAATTGTAAATGAAAAAAGCTGCCTGAAATTCAGGCGGCTTCGTAAAATAAAAATTATTCAGAATCAATAAAATATTAAATCAATTGATTCATTTTTCACGGTAAAATCCGTGGATTATACTCCTTATTTGAGCAGAACCATCCGTTTGGTATCAACAAAACCTCCGGCAATGATTCTGTAGAAATAAATTCCACTGGAAAGACCACGAGCCTCAAAATTAAAGGAATGTTTCCCTTTTGCATAATTGCCTGAAGCAAGCAAAGCAATTTCTCTTCCGGTTATGTCATAAACTTTTAATGACACTTCAGCGGCCTCCGGTAGGGAGAATTCAATTACTGTTGAAGGATTAAACGGATTTGGATAATTCTGAGAAAGTGAATAAATATCAGGATTAAGATTGTTTTCACCATCACCGATTGATGTTGTTGGGGAATTATTAACATACATGCCACCACTGGAGGTGAAGGCAAGCATTGCGCCTGTGTTTGGATTGATGATTATTGAAGAAACATCAAGTCCTCCCATTCCCATGTAGTTCCAATCATCGGTCATTGCATCCATGGATCCGGAGGTTAAACTAAAAACTCCAGCTCCCCATCCACTAACAAAAACGTTGTTTTGTGGGTCCACCGTTATTCCATAGATATGGGTTGCGGTAAGGTTGTTATTGATTGCGTACCAGTTGGCACCGTTATCCAATGAACGATAGACTCCACCGCCATAAGTTCCGGCGTATATTTTACCGTTGGCACTTTGTCCCAATGACCATATAAACTGATATGAAAGTGGTGTTTTTGTCCAACTGGCACCGTTGTCAACAGATTTATACAAGCCACCATTAAATGTTCCTGCATATAAGTCACCATTCAGAGTTGTGAGCATTGCAGTTACTGCAGTTGCTTGAAGTCCCTGGTTGGATTGAGTCCAGCTTGTTCCGCCATTTTGGGAAATATAAACACCTTCACCCCATGTACCGGCGAAAAGAGTGTTATTTTTAATTGTAATCGATCTGACATCTTTGTTAGTCATCCCGGTTATATTCCATGTGGCGCCATTATCAACAGACTTGAATATTCCAAATTCTGTGGCAGCGTAAATATCATTACCATGAATCTCAATATCCCAGAGATAGGCAACATTCATGTCAGGGTTAATTCTGTTCCATGTCCCACCATTATCTGTTGACTTAAGAATTTTACCACCCCATGTTCCGGCAAGTATGTTTCCCGAGTTGTCATAAACTGAAACCCAAACCATATCAGTTAAACCTGATGGCTGTGTTGGCTGCCAGTTAACATTTCCTGTTTGACCCGGATCACCATAACCGGCAAGTGTGATCATTGCTTCAGAATAGTCATTGGTTGAGTCGAGATCAGCTTGATCCAGAGAAACAACTTCTGCTGTGTTAAGAATATCACGAGTTACAGGAAGAATTCCGTTGAAATAATTTGTTTGATCAGGTGCACAATTAAATTGACCTGAACCATACATTTCCTTCACAATAACTTGTCCGTTGATCACTCCTGAAGGGAATTCCAAATGTGCTTTAGGAGCAAGAATTGATCCTCTTACATCAATGAAACTGATAGAAAGATCAAGAGCATCGTGGAAATTGTAAATAACATTACTGTGAGCAGTACCGTTTACAATTACATCACCCGACCATTTAACCCATGATGAGTCGAAATTCACAAGAACCACTGCCCCATTGGGAGCATTTATTGTAAAATTGGTGCAACTTGAAAGGGTTTTTCCTGAAATGTTAAATACATTCAAAAATGGATTTGCTCCGTAGAGCTGAATTCCTGAATTGTTGTAAGTGATGTTTCCTGTTGTAGCATAAGCAGCCAGTGAAGCAGAAAGAGAATTCAGGTAAGCACCCGCTGCAGTAAAATTGATAATACTGTCTTTTCTGACTGTTCCGTCAATAACGGAGACCTGATTTATCGGCAGGTTTGAAACTCCACCATAAACCACATTTCCACCCGTGACCAAACCACTTATAAACATTAGATTGTTACCAACGATCAGCACATCTTCTGTTCCACCTGAGGCCGGTAACAAATCACCAAGAGAATAATTGGCAAAATATGCATTACGCCCCACGGCAACTTTACCTTCTGAATCTGCAGATGGCTGAGTTAGATCGCCGATTGTAAAAATATTGAAGTCCTTCGCAGGTCCAAGATCAAAAGCTGCCTGACTTACAGAATTAATGGAAACCTTGCCTTGAAGTGTCAGGGTTGCAGATTGATTTAACCCGAGTGATGGTATTTTCCACAATCCCGTTGCGGTATCGTATGTTCCGGAAGAGTTTGAGTGTCCCTGATAAACTAATCCTTGAGGTAAAACATCTTTAACAACTGCATTGGTCGCAAGATCGGGTCCAAGATTTGTTGCAAGAATTGTAAAGTTTACTAATTCATTGTCAGATGGATTGGCATTATCAACAGATTTTTCAATCTTAAGATTGGCAACTGTATTGCCACCGGGATTACTAATAAAGGGAATGTTGACATAAGATACCCCGTTAACAGGGTTTGAAGTGGCATAAAAAACCACATCGTTAAAGTCCTGATCACCACCTCTGTAACGACTAATATCTTCGAACGCCAAGACAATTCTGCCCGAGTTTAGATCATTTAACAAAATATTGTGTTGACGAAGATCGGGAGTGGGAGCCCAATTTAAATTTCTGTTTGAATAATTTATCCAATTCCCTTGTGTCACATTTGGTGACCTGAAACCATCTGCCACTACAAACCAACCGATTACGGTTCCGGGCTGGAATCTGCCAATTTTAACTTTATTTCCGGCAACAAGTCCACCACCGGAATTTTCAGCAGAGGAATTGGGGAAGATAAGTGTCATGGTATTGGCAATATCATTTACGGTTTGAGGTGGTGTATTAATATTGTATGTGTAGAAGCCAAGAGCATTTTTATACCCGGCACCCTCAAAAACAAATGTTACCCAAACATCTGATTCGGCCAATACATACAAATTGGTTTGTATTGTATCTGCAAGAAACTCGGGATGAGATTGTGGCAATCTGACATATTCGGGAATTGTCGCTTTGATCCTGTCGAGCAATGATTGTTGTACTACATCATTAACAGGTTCAAGATAATTGGGTACACCTGTTGAGTTCCAGGTACCCAAAGTTTTGTACACAATTGTTTGGGCATTTAGTGATGCCGCAAAAAACAGGATTGTAGAGAGTAATATAAAGTGTTTCATTGTGTGTCTATCCGCAAAAGATCGTCAAAAAGTGACCAGTTCTCAATCAGTTAAAAAAATGATTTATGATCTAACGTAATATAACTATGGAACATTTATTGCAATGTGAAATTCGGTAGGTTCCACTTAATCACCGATGAACTGACATCCTGCACGGGCAAAAAAAAAGCTGCCCTCGGTTGAGAACAGCTTTTAACTAAAAGGAGATAAAATTCTACCCTCGAAACTTGTCGAGAAGATTGTTTAACAAATCCGCTTCCTCTGAAGTGAGATTAATCAACTCTGAATAAAACTTTTGTTCATGAACATCTATTTTTTCGAGTAAGTCCAATCC
>Ga0209573_1001319_pt1 | contig 39743 bp, 34 predicted proteins | sample TNRBio252014_DNA_FD_185870 | JGI IMG/M metagenome (GOLD analysis project Ga0209573, IMG submission 185870) | Wastewater treatment Type I Accumulibacter community from EBPR Bioreactor in Madison, WI, USA - TNR Reactor_6/25/2014_ DNA (SPAdes)... | ecosystem: Engineered > Bioreactor > EBPR >...
CAATTGGTAAGTTGCCATCCAGAGATAATGACCTTGGGGCAAAAACTGGCCGTTCGTTCGTCCATTCCAGCCTTGTGCCGGGTCATCGGTTTCAAACAACAATTCGCCCCAGCGCGAAAAAATCCGGAGCCTGAAGTTGAAAAACGGACACCGGAATGGTTCCAATTTAAAGACGTCATTTATGCCATCAAGGTTGGGAGAAAAAGCGGAGGGGGCATAAATGCGGCAACAGGGCGTTTCCGGCCAACTGACTTCATCGCTGGCTTCCCCGCAGGTGTTCGTAACCGTTACCCGGTAAGTCCCGCCACCGGAAATGGCAATGGAAGCCAAGGTATCCCCTGTGGACCACCGGAAGGTTTCGGCATCCCCTGATAAAGCGTTCAAAGTTAGGGGTAATACATCACAGATTTCTATCACCGGCGCATGTTCGATTTGAACAGCCGGCGCTGTGCCGGGGTTGACAAGGATCGTTTCCATCACCGTGTAGCAGCCATTGGTCACGCTAACGCGGTAAGCGCCGGGCGTTTCAACCACAATGCTGTTCGTGGTTGCTCCGGTGTTCCAGGCGTAGGTTTCGCCCAAACATTCCGGCGTGAGGGTCAGCGGGGTTCCGGGGCAGAGCAGTTGTTCGGTTGTATCTTTTTCCAACGTATGCTGCAGGTCGTCGAACCAGAAATCTGCTAAGTTATTCATGGCGCTGAACCCCCTGGAAGTAATACTGGCGACAAAAGAAACGACGTTGCGTTCGACTTCCGGATTTGGGCTGTCGGGGCAATACACAGCGGATGCGTCTATTTGCGGATTGGGGAAGTTTTCTTCGAGGAAATACAGGCTGCCATCGGGGCCGATGTGCATTTGCCGGACGAAAGCATTCCCCAGGTCAGCAAGCCTTTCTACACTTCCGGGAATATCGGGCGCTTGCAAATCGTATCGCAACACGCCCCTGGGCAATTGCTTGTTAAACGTGTACAGATAACGGCTTTCCGGAGAAAACGTAAACCCGTAATCGTACATATCCGGCAGGATGATTGGATCAGAAATGGCTGAAGTAGCCGGATCAAAGCGGTAAAGTACCTGACCGTCGCAAAAATACCGACTGTCAGGGGAGGCCTTCAGGATAAAGGGAAAATGCTCCAGCAAGCGCGGGTGTCGGATTGGCGCCTGAACGCCCTGCGCCGTGACTGGAACTGCCAACAAATCCCGGCTGTCGAAATCAATGGTCAAAATCCAATAGTCCTGTCCATTGCTGTGGCGCGCTGCCGTCAGGCATTCCGTGGCCGGGTTGAAAACGCGGGTTTCACTGGTCACTACGGCGCCAAGTCCGCCGTTTGCAGCCATATCTATTTTAAAATAAGACAATCCCCGATGGGTCGGTTGCGACAAGGTTGGAAAATGATCAACCGTAAAAAGGTAGTATCGGTTGGGATTGGCCGGATCGGGCAACGCCATGACGCCCTGCGCGGAACTCAGTCCGCCACCGCTGGTGGTTCCGAGGTCCAGCATGATGTCCTGATTCCGGTTCCAGATTCTCCCCTGGTCCAATTCGTTAAAAATATTAGCCAACGTGCCCCCGCCATTGCTGTAAAAAAGGACTTCGCCCTGCTCGTCGCACAGGGCTGTCACCCCTTCAATACTGCTCACCCGTACATTCGTGATTTTAGTCGGTCGCCCGCAACTGAAATCAAGGCCGTTGTTTTGGCCGAAATACCAGATGTTGCCGCGGCGTTGGGGTTGGGCAAGGCCAGGGGTTTGGCAAAAGATCAGGAATGCAAATAGCAGCAGCCATTTGGGGGAAAATCGGGTGGGTGTAAAAGTGTCGGGTGTTGTTTTTTTCATACGAATCCTTTTTTAACTATTCGGGATCAGTAGCTTTTGGGGTTTAAAACATAAATTAGTGCGGCTAAATTAAGGAAGTTTAGGTAACCAGGTCACTGTTGGGTGTTAGAATGTCATCAACTTAAAGACGTGAACGACCCTGCAAGGGTCAAATGTGAATAGCCCCCGATGCAATCGGGGGAAAGGTGGAAGTCAGGAGATGAACCAACCCCGAATGGGGTTGAATGTAGAAAATGGGGGGTGACCGATTAATATTCAACCCCATTCGGGGTTGGGCGTTACCTTTCGTTCATCCCTGCCCCCCGATTGCATCGGGGGCTATTCACCTTCAACCACTTCGTGGTTATCCCCGCTAAATTGACGACATTAGAGAAATGGGATAACTACTAACAGAGTCACTCAAATCAAAACAGCGTGATGTATGGAACAGCAAATGAGTGCACGGCACATCAGAATTGCAGAACTCACCGAAAGTTTGGAAAAATTGGCCCAACTTATTGAGTTACACAAACAGACAACACGCAATGAATCCATGATCAAACAATACGAATTCAAACGACTGGAGCTTTTGGCAGAACTACAGGAATTGTTTGATCCCTTGAGCTTAAGGCTGGAAGTGACCTGATGCATCCAGTCCAACAAATAACAAAACCGGCGCAATAGTTTCCCACCACGCCGGTTTCATTAATCCGAAGCGCAAAAGACAAAAAGAAGCAGTTGGTGGTTTTAGAATTGGACGACCTCCAATGATGAAGTAATGGATCGCCCATTTGCCTGCTTACGAATTTGCCCGTTTGCACCTTACTTTTTGCAGTCCTACTTCCGGCCCAGGAACCAGCCCACAATGCCGCCAACAACACCTGCAACAACAGCGTTTGCCAGAATGTCTACCAATGCGCCATTAAGGGTCATGATATTGCTCGTGGCCAGCATAGTCATGTCAAAGGAAATACCAATCAACAAGCCAATCACTGCGCCCGCTTTGGCACCAGTGAGGAAAGTGCTGATGGATCCCCAGCGTCCGAAAATCAAGGCCAGCAACAAGCCACCAGCAAGATTGCCAACGATGAGCGCCCACCAGACCATTTCACTTTCTGGTTTCATCACCCCGGTAGCTGAACCCGCGTTGCTTTTCATAAAATCGGCCAGTACAACGCCCCAAACGAGCCACCCGAGCAGGAATGAAGCTGCGCCGCCAATGAGGCCGGCCAATAAGATTTTGTTGGTATTCATATTGCTTTGATGTTTGGTGACAACCAGCAACAGTTAGAGCACGATTACGGAGCAATATTTTAAAAGGAGGCGTTTTGTGGAATAAATGTAAGTAAAGATTTGAAATCCAAAAGTAAATTGTCTTTTATTTTTATATTAAGCTTTTGAATTGCCTGCTTTTTTCAGCACGATGCGCCCCATTTCCCGCTTTTCATCGAATGGATTGGTGATGATTTCCTGCCAATAGCCGTCAAGCGTGGATTCCCAGATGCTTCGGGTAAAAATGAGCTGGTATTTGCGGTTAAACGGTGGCGGCGCCTGGTCTTGTCCGTTGGCAGAACGCACTTCTTCGAAGGAAATGGAGCGATCTTCGTAAACCGTGCCTTCTACTTCCATCGTATGTACGGTATTGTCTTTGTGATAAATATAGGTTTTTCCGCGTACTTTTTTGCCTTTGAATTCCAGCAACAATTCAAAACGAAGGCCGTTCTGGCTGTGAATGCTGTTGGTGATTGTACCTTCCCAAAGGCCGGTTGGTCGTTTCTGAGCATAAAGCGATCCTGTGAATGCCAGGCAACACAATAAGAGAGCGGGGACAGATTTCATAGCACAATAAGATGATTTTAGTAATTTGAATGCTAAATTCAAAATAAGGTTTTGTCAACTTTTTCAACGGAGTCTTCTTTAAGATGACTAAGGTAGTAGTTTTGGCGTTTACATAAGCCAATAAGGATAAAGTTGAAGGCTATTAAGTTGAGCATACACGAAAAAACGATACGCATGAATGATTTCAGGTCAAAAAAAAGCGGCAAAGCACACCGGTTTGTGGCGAAACAGATTGGTTGCCTGCTTTTAATTTTGACAGGAGTAACAAGTCTTTCAGCCCAGGAAGCTTTGCCGCGACTGTCTTTTTTTCAACCTGCCGATACCCTCAACAAAGCCCGTTTCTGGGCATGTGCAGGCAGCGGAGTCGCCATCTATGGCGCAGCATCTATCGGGCTGTACAATGCCTGGTATCGGGGTTACGACCTGATCGGATTCCATACGTTTAACGACTGGGGGGAGTGGAAGGACATAGACAAAGGCGGGCATTTTTTGACCACCTACACCGAAACGGCACTCATTTTTAAAGGCGCCCGATGGACCGGCATGAACCGAAAAGCAGCGGCCTGGACGGCTGCCGGGATTGGGATGGGGCTGCAAGCCACGGTGGAGGTCATGGATGGTTTTTCAGAAAAATGGGGCTTTTCCTGGTCGGATATGGCTTTTAATACCTTCGGCGCCGGCTTGTTCCTGTCGCAGGAATTGCTGTGGCAAGAACAGAAAATAGTAGCAAAACTCTCCTACACCCGCCCGAATTACCCGGTAGCCCCCATTTTCGCCAGCAATGACGGTAGTGGAGTAACGACGCTGGCCGAACGGGCAAAAGCTCTATACGGCGTTGCTTTTGCGGAAAGCTTTCTGAAAGACTACAATGCACTCACGATATGGGCTTCGGTCAACCTGCGTTCCTTAACGGGCGAAAAATCAAGCTGGCTACCTCCCTGGCTCAACTTAGCGGTCGGCTACGGAGCGGAAAATGTGTACGGCGGCTTCTCCAATAACTGGACAGACGACGATGGCAATGACTTTTCAGTTGACCCGGTTTTATATCCGCGCTACCGCCAATTTTACCTTTCTTTCGACGTGGATTTGTCGCGCATCCCTACCCGCAGCCATTTTGTAAAAACGCTGTTTACGGTGTTGAACTGGGTGAAAATTCCCGGTCCGGCGCTGGAGGTCAATACGTTGGGCGGGGTGAAGTTGCACGGGTTTTATTGGTGAGAAGAGGATTTGAAGATTTGAGGATTTGAAGATTTGAAAATTGAATGACCGAAATGATGAAGTTTCGGGGAGCTAATCGGGCTTTCCTGAATAAAACCGAAGAACAATAGAATACGGAATAAAGAATACCGAAGTTGGGAGGGCGTGCAGATTTCTACATTCGGTGTTCCTTGTTCATCATTCATTATTCAACTTGTTCAACATCCAACTGGTTGCCCCGAGTGGAAATATTCAATCTGGGCAAAAACACAAATTCAGCGTGCGCGTTATTTAGCACCAGGATACACAAAAACTTTTTCGGGTCTTTATACACCTCGCGAAAAGCATTTACTTTTTCCATTTGCATGACGCCGCGTGCCGTCAGTTCTTCCAGCGTAGAAGCCTGGATGCCCCAATCCGCTTCCGAATCGCCGGGGGCAATCAGCGGAATCCCAATTTCCACCTCCTGCCGGTAAGCGACAAACACCGGATAGGAAGAAATATTTTGATCCATGATCACATCTGCCGCTTCAGCTAATATCTGCCGGCGACCTTTAAGCGATTGCTCCAATTGTGTATATTCCGTACTCATGTATGTGTTTTAGTTGGTCAATGCACGCTGTTTAGCACAATATTGCCATCTTTGTAAGGATACGTAAATCCTAATTATTTACCACAATAGATACATAGGGTTTTCACATAGTACACATTAGCCTGACTTGGCCTGAAAGGTGTGTAGTGACTATGTGATCTATGTGAAAACCTCTACTGTGAACTATGTGGTAAAAAGATACCATAAATCAAGGCCAAAGATTGGACATTTGCGCCGCTCAAACTAATTTTAGGCTATGCTTTTTGAAAACCAACAGATTGATCTGGCAGAACTGCCCAGTGTAGAAGCCGTTCATTTTCAGTCACTCCCGCCACAGGCGCTCAAATTGCGCATCATCAATTGGGGTATCCTTCAGGGCATTCTGTTCCTGTTTATGATAGGCTTTTTGAGTATTGCCGGGATAGAATGGTGGGAAATCGTGATTTTAGCCGCCTGGATGCTACAAGCTGCATTTTTTTACCGGATGCTGCACAAACGCTTTTATCGCGAGGCTTACGCGGTTCGGGAAAAAGACATGATCCATGCCAAAGGGTATTGGTTTCGCAGGCAGATGACCGTCCCTTACAACCGGGTGCAACACGTAGAAATCCGGCAAGGGCCGATCGCCCGTTCGTTGGGGTTGGGTTCCATCAGCGTTTATACGGCAGGCACAGAAGGCGGGCACTTAGTGATTTCGGACATTGAGTTTACCGAAGCCGAACGCATCAAGCAATTCGTTGCTCAAAAAGCAGAAACTGATGTCTGAACCCAACGCACCTGCTCCATTCTACTTCGAACCAACCCGGCAGTCCCCGATTGCCATACTCGTGATTTTGGCGAAATTGATCCGCGTCCTGATTGGCCAGCTATGGCCGGTGCTGGCTGTAATTTTATTAGGACGTAACGCGGGCAAGCGCAATGTGGTCCTCCTTTGGATTATGGCAGGTGTAGGCGTTTTTTCAATTGCACGCGCTTTTTTGATCTACTTCCGAACCCGCTTTTATGTGGAGGACGGCGAGTTTATTTTCGAAAAAGGCGGGTTTGTACGCAGTCGCCTGAGTGTCCCGTTGGATAAAATTCAAACCATTACCTTCCAACAGAGTTTTTTACACCGGCTCTTTAATGTCGTTAGTGTTGAAATGGATACCAGCGGCTCAAAAGGATCTGAAATTAATATCAATGCGCTGGAGCGGAAAAAAGCCAATGAACTGCGCGAATACCTGCTCACCTGGAAAAAGGAAAATGTCCATCCGGAATCCGGGGAAGGAAATCCCGATGTCGAAAAAACGCCGGAAATCCCCCTGCTCCAATTGGGTTTTGGGGAATTATTGCGAATCGGGCTGAGTCAAAACCACCTGCGCTCGGCGGGTATCCTCATTGGACTTGCCTTTAGCTTTGCAGGCGAAATCCAGCCCATCCTCGGCCAGTCAACTTACGTCTACCTGACGGAAGACCTCGGGCTTTCCCTCAATTTTTTCTGGAGTTTTGCCCTTTGGATTACCCTGTTTTTTTTGGTTGTTGCGGTTTTTGCGACGCTGGTGCTTACCATTGTGCGTTTTTACGAACTGCGCTTTGTGCAAACGGGCGACGGTTTTCGCCTCGAAGCCGGTCTGTTCAATCGCCGCGAACAAGCCGCATACCTCCCAAAAATACAATTCCTGCGCTGGAGTGCTAACCCCCTGCAACGGATGCTGAAGCTCTTCAATTTGAGGCTTTACCAGGCTGCGGGGCATGAATTGAGTACGAAGCAAATCATCCAGGTCCCGGGCTGTTACGAAACCCAGATCAATGCCGTTCGGCAGGCCTATTTTCCCGGTTCGAACCAATTGAAATGGACCCGGTTAAACCCGCATCGCCAGTATTTTTATCAGCGCCTGTTCATCATTGGCTCGCTTCCGCTGGTAGCTCTTGTGCTCAAAACCGCCCTCGATTTCAGTTGGTATTGGTTGTTGGTCAGCCTCTTATGGCTCCCGGTTACCGCCTGGTGGCAATGGAATTTATTTCGCCGCCACCACTACCGCCTCAGTGAGGAAGGGTTGTGGAACCAATCCGGTTTTTTCACCTCGGAACAAACCCTGCTGCTTTGGCGCAATGTACAGGCAGTGCGGGTGCAGCAATCGTTCGCAGAAGCGCGTTACCAGCTTGTGGATGTCATTTTTTATACGGCATCGGGGAGCGTTGTTGTTGGGAAAATCCCTGCGGCTACCGGAAATGAGTTGAGGGATTATGTGCTGGCGAAGGTGGAGATGCTCTGATGGGGGGTGTGCTTTTCGGGGTTAGGGACGCAACGGATTACAAATCCGCGCGAGTATTAAGGATGTGTTTTTTTGAAATTGTGGGTGATGGACACGCTGCGGCAGCGGGAGAACTGTTGCTTCCTTGCATACTGCCGCGTTTAGCGAGCAGTTGGCAAGGAATGAGGTAGTTGGGTGATTTATTTATTTAGGTCAAGTCTTTGTGCTATACTTTTAACATCTTCAATGTCCAATCCTGTGATTTTGGAAACAAATTCGGCTGATGCTCCTTCAATCAACGCATTTTCAGCCACCTCTCGGATTGCGCTGGAAATTTCCAATTTCACCGTCTCCACAAAACTCGCATCGCTCCGCTGAGCCTCCATATATCGGTCATATTCCTTGCGGTCGGCAGGGTCTAATTTCAGAATGTCAAGTTTCTGACTCGCCGATTTCAGCCCTTTTGCTGTAAACTCATCTTTTATTTCCGCCGTTTTCAAGAAATATATCCACTCGTCCAGCGTATCCTTGGCGACTTCGTTGAACCGATTTGTTTTTATCACATAATACTCCGGGTACAAGTCCGAGACCGATGTCTTTTTGAAAAGTTCTTTCTGCTTTTCGGACAGTTCCAGTTCGTGGTTGCTGTGAATGCCAACAAACGTAGTCGTGCCGTGATACACATAGTCATCCCCCTGACCAAGGTCAAAATATACGATGTTCACGGAGTAAACTTTTTTAACTTTGGAATAAGGCTGCCCTTCGGCGATATGTTCCACGATAACCTTTGCCGTTCCGTAAAGCATCCGTTGGAAGTAGTCAGCCTCCCGGGTATTCTGGATTTCGACGATGACCAATTCACCTTTTCTGTTCTCCACGAGGATATCTACCCGGTTGAACTTGTCGTCCTCCGTTTCTTTATTTCCTTCACTTTCAAGAATTTGCTTTATATTAAAGTCCTCGTGGAGCAACTCGGAAAGGAAGCCTTCCAAGATGTCAAAGTTGGCTTTGTTGCGGAGCAGCCGCTTCATTGCCCAGTCGAATCGGACTAATTTCTTTGCCATTTGTAAAATTTCAGGCAAAGTTACTGAAAATACGACCACCTGGCAAGTGATTTACCCGACATCGCCAAGGCAGGGTGGCGCGGGACGCTTTTCGTGATTCGTGCCTGAGCTTGGCGCAAATGGACATGCGCAACATAAACGCCGCTCAGGAGAGCGGCAGACAAGACGCGACGGATTGCAAATCCGCGCGAGCAGGGACGTGTTTTATAAAATTCTGAGTAATGAATATACGGTGCGAGCGGGCTGCTCTTTGCAAAGCCAAAATGGTTTTTCCACTTCCTGCGCTTCCTTGAACAATAAAACTATTTTCAAGGTCAATCATTACGATTTGCCTTTGAATATCATCAAGGTTACTTGTGTACCAATCTTGAAGTTTCATGCGATTAATTTTTTATGTTTTATTTATATTTTTAATTTTTAGTTGCAGGGAACGTTTGCATCTGCGCTGTTTGCGGCTGCGTTGGGTTTGCGGGTTGGGTTTGCCGCAAATAGGCGCAGATGCTTTGTTCTCGGATTTATGTCAATGTCGGGTTCGATAATCACTTGGCGCAACTCCCGTTTTGAGTTTAAAAAACCGGCTGAAATGCTGCGGGTACTTAAAACCCAATTCGTAGGCAACATCATTGACGCTTTTGTGAATGTCGAAGATTTTGTTTTTCGCCGCCTCAATTATCTTGTCATGGATGTATTCCTGTGCCGATTTTCCGGTTTCTTTTTTGATTAAATCGCCAAAATAATTGACCGATAAATTCAATTCGTGGGCACAAAAAGCAACGGTCGGCAGACCGATTTCCTGCGGTTTTTCCGATGAAAAATATTGGTTCAACAGCGTTTCAAATTTTTCGATGATGCTTTTGTTGACATTTTCGCGGGTGATGAATTGACGGTTGTAAAACCGCTCGCAATAATTGAGGAACAGTTCGATATTTGAAACAATAAGTTTTTTGCTGTATCTGTCCACAGATTGCTGTAATTCAAAGGTGATTTTTGAAAAACAATCCAAAACGATTTGCCGCTCGCGTTCTGACAGGTGCAAGGCTTCGCTGGTGTTGTACCCGAAAAAATGATAATTGGATAGGCCACCCGCAAGCGAAGTGCCGCGAATCAATTCGGGATGAAACGCCAGTGCGTGTCCCATCGGTTGATATTGTTCGCCGTCGTTTTCCACTTCCACCACCTGCCCCGGCGAGATAAACACGAGCGTGCCCTCCTGATAATCATAATTATGGCGACCGTACTTCAAATCGCCGCATTTCACTTCTTTTAAAACGATGCAGTAAATGCCAAAAGTCATCTTCGATTGGTAGCGAGGATGCGCTTTTGAATAATCCAGCACACTCACCAATGGGTGCAGCGTTTCGTGATTATTGAAAGCATTATATTGACTAATGGAGTCAAAAACGTGTGATGGCTTCATTTTTATCATTATTTCTTCACAAAGTTGAACCATTAATTTGGGTTTAGCCGACCGAAATATCGGAATCGGTGAAAATGGTAGAAAAACCCGTAATTGGTATAAGTGTTCGCGCATTTGACTCTCCTACCTTTGTAGCTCAATTTGCTATATAATATTAAACGCAAAATTTGTCAAAAATGATTTTGAACAAATCAGAAATGTTAAATCACTGGATACTTTTTATCCTGTTTTCAATATTGGTTTCGTCGGCATTTTCTGCCTGTTCTGTCCCAAAAAAAAGTTCGACGACCACACCGCTTGTGATTCAGGCGCAGGGCAGTTTTGCGGTGGGCGGCTCGGTCATCACAAATCCCGGCGAGTTTGACCCGTACAAACCCACGCCTGCCGGACAAACTTTTCATGGCGATCATGCCTACGTTTTTTATCAAATCCCTGCAAAACCGCGCAAATATCCGTTGGTGATGTGGCATGGCATCGGTCAGTTTTCCAAAACTTGGGAAACCACACCCGACGGTCGGGAAGGTTTTCAGAATATTTTTTTACGAAAAAAATTTCCGGTTTATCTGATTGACCAGCCTCGACGGGGTAACGCCGCACGGAGCACAGCGGAAGGCACCATCAGCCCAACGCCCGACGAGCAAGGCTGGTTTGGCACTTTTCGCGTGGGGATATGGCCCAACTATTTCGAGGGCGTTCAGTTTGCCCGTGATTCCGCGACGCTGAACCAATATTTCCGCCAAATGGTACCTAATATCGGCCCGATTGACATCAACGTGAATGTGGAAGCGGTATCGGCGCTGTTCGATAAAATTGGCGATGGCATTTTGGTGACGCATTCGCACTCGGGCGGCATGGGTTGGCGCACGGCGGTCAAAAATCCGCGCGTGAAAGCCATAGTTTCCTACGAACCGGGCAGCGGTTTTTTGTTTCCAGAGGGTGAAGTGCCTTCCGCAATGCCAAGTTCGGGCGGCACTTTGGAAGCCATAGGCATTCCAATGGCGGATTTTCAACGGCTCACCAAAATCCCCATCATCATTTATTACGGCGATTTTATTGCAAAAGAAACCACAAATGCACCGGGGCCGGACGGCTGGCGGGTGCGTTTAGCGATGGCAAAACTGTGGCGCGATTGTGTGAACCGACACGGCGGCGACGTGACGGTGGTGCATTTGCCCGAAATTGGCGTGAAAGGAAATACCCACTTTCCTTTTTCAGATTTGAACAATCTGGAAATTGCCGAACTCATGTCAAAATGGTTAAAAGAAAAAAAATTGGATCAATGAAGAAGACCATCATAAATTATTTAACGATCGCTATGCTTATTTCAACGAGCATCACTGCCCAAAGCCAGACCCCTGCGAGCAATCCATTTGGCCTGGTCTATGGCGATGCCATTGCCGCCAATATTCCAGGCAAGGTGAACATCCATCCTGTAAAATACAAACTGAACGGCATTGAAATCGTCGCCAATGTTTATACACCAGCCAATTATGACACGTCAAAGTTTTACCCGGCCGTTGTGGTCGCCCATCCGAACGGCGGGGTAAAAGAACAGGTGGCGGGTTTGTACGCACAGCGGTTGGCTGAATCGGGTTTTGTGGCCATCGCTGCCGATGCCGCGTACCAAGGCGCGAGCGGCGGCACGCCCCGAAATGTGGACAAACCCGCTAACAGAATAGAAGATATTCGCGGAATGGCTGATTTTATCACCCATTTTAAAGGCGTAAATCCTGACAGCCTCGGCTTGTTGGGCATTTGCGGCGGTGGCGGATATGCTTTGAAAGCGGCGCAAACTGACAAACGCTTCAAGGCTGTGGCAACGTTGAGCATGTTCAATTCCGGCTTGGTCAGACGAAATGGTTTTATGAATTCCGGGCTTGCCACCATTCAGCAACGGCTAAAACAGGCATCTGATGCGCGGGCGCAGGAAGCGGCGGGCGGCGCGGTGATTTATGCCGCCGATGTTAAAACAACCGATGAACAGGCTGAAAAAATGCCTTTTGACCTCTATCGGGAAGGGCATTATTATTACAATCGAACGCACGCGCACCCCAATTCCACGTTTCGGTACACGATGAGCAGCCTGCTCGATTTGATGGAATTTGATGCGGCCTCGAACATGGATTTAATCAACCAGCCGCTTTTGATGATGGCTGGTAGCAAATCTGACACCTATTATATGACGGACAGCGCATTTGCGCTTGCCACTGGCACCACAGAAAAGGAAATGTTCCTCATTCCGAATGCTACCCACATCCAAACCTACTACGTACCTGAATACGTGGCACAGGCAATGACCAAACTGAATGTTTTTTTTTCAAAAACATCTATAATTCAACAACTTAGACCATTTTATGAAAAATACAATTTTTGGATTTTTGCTTGTTTTACTGTTCGCCAACTGTAATTCGACAAAAAATCTTCACTCAAACCAAGATGTCATCCAACTTTCAAAAGATAAATGGCAATGGATGGCAGATAAAAACGTGGAAAAATTAGCCCCGCTTTTTCACGAAGATGCCCGCTTCGTACACATGGGCGGCACTTGGGGCAAAGCCAAAGAACTCGAAATCATCAAATCCGGTAGTATTTGGTATAAAAAAGCCGATGTCCACGATTCGGTCGTGAAGCATTTTGACAATGGCATTTATATCGTTTGGAACCGAATCACACTTTTGGCAAACGTCAGAGGCGAGGATGTGACCACTCAATTCACTGTAACGGAAATCTATCAAAGCCAGGGCAAGAACCTGCAATTATTGGATTTGACTTTCAGCAGCGTACGGGACACCCACACACTCGAACATTAAACTCGGAATTTGAAATATAATATGAAAAATCTATCCATTTTAATCACCTTAATCATACTCTCCTGCACCCCTAAAGTGCAGCCCACATTCAGCCCGGTTGCTCAGCCGATAGTTGAGACCCAATCGGGCAAACTTCGCGGCGCGAATCAGGACGGCATTACCGTTTTTAAGGGCATTCCGTTTGCCGCGCCCCCGGTTGGAAAGTTCAGGTGGCGACCACCGCAGCCGGTTGTTGCTTGGGAGGGCGTTCGAGATGCCCTTGCATTTGGATCCGATTGTGCACAGGCCGGATGGGGTGGCGCACCGGGTACGATCACAAAAAGCTCGTCCGAAGATTGCCTGTATCTCAATGTCTGGGCACCGGCCAAGGCGAATATCAAAGCAAAATTGCCTGTCATGGTCTGGATTCACGGCGGCGGATTTGTGGGCGGCAGTGGTTCCGGCCCCGAAACTTCGGGCGATGCGTTTGCCAAACAAGGCGTTGTTTTGGTCACTATCAACTACCGACTTGGTCGGCTTGGTTTTTTTGCTCATCCTGCGCTAAGTCAGGAGTATCCCGACGAACCCAAAGGCAATTACGGTTACATGGATCAGATTGCCGCCTTGCAATGGGTGCAGGACAACATCGCATCTTTCGGCGGCGACCCCAAAAATGTGACGATCTTCGGGTTTTCAGCGGGCGGCGTTTCGGTGCATTCGCTCCTGACCATTCCGGCGGCCAGAGGGCTTTTCCACAAGGCTATTGCCCAATCAAGTGGCGGTAGAGACGGCGTCCTCACCGGACGACCCATTCAAAAAGAAAATGCGGATCCATTTTACACCATTTCGGCAGAAACAATTGGGTTGAACTTTGCCAAAAAGCACGGCATTGAGGGCAGCGATGCTGCCGCATTGGCAAAATTGCGCGCTATGAAAGTAGAAGATGTCGTAGACGGCGGTCAGGAAACAGACGGACAAGGAGGCCCGCGCATTTATTCCGGCCCTATTCTCGATGGCAAACTCGTGGTCGAGACCGCCGAAAGTGCCTACAAGGCAGGAAGACAGGCAAAAGTGCCGCTCCTGATCGGCTCAAACAGTGCAGAAATCGGCGGAAGTTTTGTCAGTACTGCCGACTCAAAAGAAACCCTATTTGCCTTGTTTGGCGCATTGGAAAGCAAAGCCAAAGCAGCCTACGACCCGGACGGAACTAAAACATTTGCGGAAGTCATCGCGAAATTTAATTCAGACTGGGTTTGGGGCGAGCCAGCACGAATGACCGCAAGGGCGTTTTTGACCAAAGGAGCGCCGGTCTATTTTTATCAATTTTCTTATGTCCCGGCTGTTGTACGGGAACGGATACAGTACGGTGCCGGTCACGGTTCAGAAGTCGCCTATGTTTTTAATAACCTAAAAAACCGCTGGGGAATTACCGAAATAAGCCTTGATGATGAAAAAATCGGGCAAGTCATGCACACCTATTGGGCAAATTTTGCAAAAAATGGCAATCCTAATAGTCCGGGATTGCCGATTTGGCCCAATTATTCTTTGCAAAAAGAAGAAATCATGGACGTGGAAACAAATGGAAAACCCGTTGGCAAACCTGATCCACGGAAGGCACGCTTTGATGTAATTGAAAAATCCGACAAACAGCGAACCCGTTTGCAATCAAGAGGTATTTAAATTCAACATCAAGCAGATTATGAAAAAATTATTGTTTGCAGTATTTATCATTATTTGCGTTGAAAGTCTTTTGGGTCAAAACCAACCACCCATGCAACAGACTTTGAGCATCCAGCAAAAAGGCATTGTCCCCATCGCCGCCTACACCGCAAAAGGCGACCAAAATCAGCTAAAAATCGCCCTCGGCGAAGGCTTGGATGCTGGTTTGAGCATCAATGAAATTAAAGAAGTTTTGGTGCAACTGTACGCCTACACAGGTTTTCCGCGCAGCCTCAACGCCATCAGTACTTTTGAAAACGTGCTGACCGAGCGCAAACAAAAAGGCATAGCCGACTCGGTCGGTAGAGCCGCCTCGCCCGAAACTTTTGCGGAAGGAAAATTTGCCTACGGCAAAGATGTACAAACCGCTTTGACTGGCACGACAGCCATCGGTGCGCCTCAAAAATTTGTCCCGGTGATAGATACTTTTTTAAAAGAGCATTTGTTCGCCGATATTTTTGGCAGGGATGTTTTGGATTTTCAACAGCGAGAAATTGCCACAATTTCAGCGTTGGCAAGCCTCGAAGGTTGCGAAAATCAGTTGCGTTCGCATTTGAAAGTGGGCAAAAACGTCGGTCTCACCGAGCAACAATTGCGCGGCATCGCCTCGCTGATTGAGGCCAAAATCGGCAACAAAGAAAGCAACACAGTCAATCAATTTTTGGATGAAATTTTTGGCACAACCAGCCCAAAACTTGCCGAAACGACCATAAACCCAGCGGATTTGATTTTCCCAAAAGGTGATAAAATCAACAATCAAAACTTCACCGGGACGGCATGGCTTCAACAATTGGTGTTGAGCGACAGCCTGAACGCTGCCCAAGTCGGGAGTGTCACCTTCGAAGCGGGTGCGCGCACGAAATGGCATTTTCACCCCGGCGGGCAGATTTTATTGGTCATGGACGGCATCGGTTTTTATCAGGAAAAAGGCAGTCCGAAAAAAATCCTTCGCAAAGGCGATGTGGTCAAATGCCCGCCGAACATACCTCACTGGCACGGCGCAAGCCCCGACGCTCCATTTATTCAGGTTGCTATCACGAATGCGTTGAAAGGCACGACGGTAGTTTGGCTGGAAGCGGTTACGGAAGAGGAGTATTTGCGGTAACAGCCTATTATTTTGAGGTTGGTTCGGTTTTTTTTATTTTTTCCGAGAACAACGGTGTTCCCGCAATAGTGGGTATTGAAACACGCATTGCGCATTTCAATACCCACTATTGCGTATATATCGGCATAAGACACAATGCCCCTGCTTCCGGCAAACACCAAAAAGCAGGGGCATTGTATAACTGTTCTCCGTTGTGGTCATATTAGGATTTGTTTAATCAGCAGCAAGTTATCACTTGTTTTTTATATCGCCAAATATAGATGAGAAGATTTTTTCACTTGTCATCAGTATCAAATATCCAAATCTTCTATCGGGCTTTTGACTTTTGCCCAACCTGTATGCGTCAAGTGGGTGTAAATCTCGGTGGTTTTACTGCTCTCATGCCCCAGCAATTCCTGGATATACCTCAAATCCACGCCTTTCTCCAGCAGGTGTGTCGCAAATGAATGCCGGAGCGTATGAACAGTTGCATAAGGATTAATAGCGGCCCTGCGCTTAGCTCGTACAAATATTTCCTGTACGCTTCTGGGACTATATTGCCCGCCATCCTGACCCTCAAACACCCATTCCACCGGCATATACACCTCCAGGTAGTGCTGCAACCTACCCCAAACTTTTGGAGACAGTAACGTACAACGATCCTTTTTTCCCTTGCCTCCATAAACAAAAAGGCGTTGATTATCGGGTTGCAAATCCGCCAAACGCAACTGGATCAGCTCACTCAACCGCAAGCCACCGGAGTAAATGAGCATTAAAATGCACTGGTGTTTCAGGTTGTCGGTAGCTTTCAATAACCGGGCAACCTCGGCCTCGGTCAAAACGTGCGGGATTTTCATGGACTTTTTGGGCCGAATCAGATAGCGGACTTTTTCTTCTTGCTCTATTGTGGCTGAATAAAACATCTTGATCGCACTCAAAATCTGATTTTGGTGTGACTCCGTAATGTTTTTGGTCTTGATCAAATGCACGATGTAAGCGTCTATTTGTGCGCGGGTAAGTTTGCTGGGTTTGGTATCGTCATAATACCGGATAAATCGTCGAAAACAGTTTTTGTAACTTTTAATCGTCCGGTAGCTGTACCTTTTTAACATCAGTGTTTGCTCCAGTGCAGTTACCGCTACCTCATATCGGGCAGGAATAAAAGTTTCTGCGGATTTTTTCGCAAAAGGCAGCGGGACATCCAACCGTTCAGGTAAATCGTCACCCGGTTGAAAAATCCAATGCGCCACATCGGGCAAGTACTTGTTGACGAAACGTACGCTTACTTTCGTCAACGGCACTTCCCAAACCAAATGCTCCGGATTCCAACGCCTGCCATGCATGTTTTTGACAATTGGTAAATAGGCAGGCAGCATGGGTTTTGGCACGTGAATGCACATTTTATTGCGTTCATTCGGATGCGGTAAGAGTGTTATTTTATCCTGAAAAAAGGTTGAATCGGCTGATGCTTCTGCCGTAGTGGCTATTTCTGCAACCGGTTCAACAAAACCGGGTTCCCGAATCAGCGTATCCAACTCGAACAATTGACGAAATTGACGCCAGGTATCCAGGTCATAAGGCACGTGCCAGCATCGAAACTCGGGCGACCACAAAGCATTTCCTATCTGCCTCATTTTTATCGGAAATGCCAGGTCGAATTGCAGGTTTTTGATGCCGATGCGTGTTGTATTTTGCCAATTCACAGCAGACACTAAAATATCCATATCCGGCTTTTGGACAAATATGTACCCATGTTGTTCGACAAGCCGTAGCATAACCGTTTAATGCCGTTTGTAATCGGGTATAATCCCTCTACGGCGCCGCCTCCTCCACATACCCCTTCCCCAACCCATACTTCGCAAACCACCCCAACTCCTTATTGATCTTATGCAGCCGGTGCCGAAGCTCCCCCCATCCATGCGGCTCGCGCGGCGCGACGTGCAGGTGTGTGGGCACGTTCAGGCTTTTCAGGGCGCGGTACAGCTCTACGGATTGCATCAGCGGTACCCGCACGTCTTGTTCGCCAACGAAGACTAAGGTGGGCGTTTTGGCTTTGGCAATGTCTTTCAGTGGCGAATGATTCCAATAATTGTCAATCGGCGCATTTTCCTGCCAGGGCGTGCCACCAAACCAGGGCGTGCGGTAGGTGCGCACATCGCTTTGCGCGTACATGCCAATCCAGTTCACCGCGCCAGCACCCGAAGAGGCGGCTTTGAAGCGATCGGTGAAGGTGATGAGTTTGTTGGTCATGTGGCCGCCGGCGCTCCAGCCCATTTTGATGAGGCGGTCGGGGTCGGCAATGCCTTTGGCGATGAGGTGGTCAATGCCGGTCATTACATCCAAGTGAGACTGGCGGAAATAGCCGCCCACCATGTCGCGCAGAAAGGCGTCGCCGTAGCCGGTGCTGCCGCGGTAGTTGGGCAGAAAAATGGCGTACCCGTTGGCGGCCAGCACGGGGTGATAGCGCGTAGCACCGATCCCAAAGCCGTAGTGATCCGCAGAAGCAGGGCCGCCGTGGGTTTGCGTCACTAACGGATAACGCTTGCCGGGTTCGTAATCGAGCGGATAGCTCAGCAGGCCCTCGACCTCCACGCCGTCTTCGCCTTTCCAGACGACGCGCTCCTGCCGGGGCAACAAAAAGGTATCCTGAAGGTAGTTGTAATGGCGGGTGAGCTGCGTGAGCGCATTGCCGCGCAACAGGTGGACATCGCCGGGGCTGACGGCGTTGCCTACGGTCACGAGGTGCAGGTTTTGTTCCGGCACAAAATGCCAGCCGCCGATGGCATGGGCGCCGCGGGTGAGCTGGTTCAGGGCTTTTTTGGCCAGATCAAATTGCCAGAGCTGCACTTCCAACCCCATATTGGCGGAAAGCAACAGCGATTTACCGTCTGCTGACCACTCTGCGTTGTTGATTTCGTAAGGGATTTCCGGCAGGGCAAGCGTTGCGGGACGGCTACCATCGGAGGGCATCAGGAAAACTTTGTCGTTGTAATAGGATTCAAACGCCGCATTGCACCCGCACACAAAAAGCACCTGCGATCCATCGGGCGATAAGCGCAGGTTATTTTCGGCCACCGAGTTGTTGGTCAGTTGGCGGGCGTTGGCGCCATTGGCATCCATGATCCAGATTTCACTCCGGTAGCCGTCACCAAAAAGCGGCGTAGGGCTTTTGGCGATAATGATTTTATCCCCTTTTTTAGAGACCTCGTAAATCATCACGGAATAGTCGCCCTCGGTGATGCGGGTAGCTTTTTTGGCAGCAAGGTCGAAGCGCCAGAGGTGTCGCTGCTTGTAATTTTCATCGTATTGAAAAACGTCGTCTTTCTTTTCTTTGCGCTTTTTTTCGTCCTCCGTATCCGCTTCCGGCGCCGTGAACCAGATGCTTTTCCCGTCAGACGACCAGGAAAAAAGGGTAACGCCGGCTTCCTGTTTGGTCAACTGGATGGCTTCTCCACCCGAATTGTTCAGCAGGTAAATCTGAGGTTTTGCCTTTTCGCCGCGGGTGGCCAAAAAGGCGATGGTTTTGCCGTCGGGCGACCATTTCGGACTCCCCTCCCCTTCTTTGCCGTTGGTCATTTGCACGGCATTGGAGCCGTCAATATCGGCCCGCCAGATATGGCTCACCTGCTTGTTTTCGGTCCAGTCGCTTTCCGAAAGCACGTACAAAAACTGTTTGCCCTGCGGGGAAAGTTGTGGGTTAGACAATGCCGGAATGTTCAGGTAATCAATGATTGTCATGGCCCGGCGTGCAGGCACCTGCGCCAAAAGCATGACCGTCAAGCCCGTGAAACAAAGGAAAAGGAGGTGCTTTTTCATACAATTGTGGTTAGATACGGGGCTAATGTACTGATTTTAGGGAATACGGGGTAGCCGGGTGAGTGGATTTCCCCCTTTCAATACATCAACAATTATCAATCATGTAATCGTCAATCATCAATTAAATTGGGTTTATTGATGATTGATCATTGATGAGATTTGATATTTGATGTAAGGAGACGTACTCAATATTCGACGATTATGTAAAATAACGTTAGATCGGACATTAATTGACAGAAAACGAACACTTCTGAATGAATGGACATCCTCTTTGCGCCCTCGCGTCTAAAATTTCCCGCAAAGGGCGCAAAGGATACGCCAAGGTCGCAAAGCGCGATGCCCTCTGGCTTTGCGTTCTTTGCGAGAACTTTGCGCCCTTTACGGGAAACAATCGCTGGCAATTCCCGACCTCACGTTAAAATATATTTTATGTTAAATTTTTATTTTAAAAACAAATTATTTATTTTTGCTTTAGGAAGATACAATAAAACCTTTTTATATACCTTCCCTCCCGGTTATTCACCACAACCCAATCCAGGATGTTCACACTTATCATCAAAGAACAAGTTTTCGGCTCCGGCAACATGACCAACCTTGAGGTGCCTTTGCCCGGCGAGCGAATCACCTTAACTGAATTGATCACAGCCAAGGTCACCGCTAAAGTCTACGCCGTCAACGAAGACCTGGAAGTAAAAGAAGCCTCGGGCTATTTCCTGAGTCCGGCAGAAAAGCTGCTGAACCGGGATGTGCTGGAAAAAAGAGGAAAACAATACCGGGATCAGCTCGCTGCCCTGCAATTGGATACTGAAAAAGCAGTATATGACGCATTAGCGGGTTTCCAGAAAAACGCTTTTTTCGTCATTATAGACGGCGAACAGAAAGCCGACTTAGCCGAAGAAATTGCGCTGACGGATCAATCGGAAGTCCATTTCATCCGGTTGATGCCCCTCGTGGGCGGATAGTCTGGATTGCAAACCAAAACGAACGACAACTTATCCTTCATGAACACGACGCTTTCCGAAGTCTGGCAGGACATCCTCGATGGCCGCACCTCCGATGCTCCCGCCGACCCTAAAAAAGGCATATTGGGTTTACTTTCCAAGCCTGTAAACCCTTTAACTGCACACTTAGCCCGCCTGCAAAGCACATTGAATAATGCACGTTACAGCAGTTATTATGTCCCTCAAATCATAAATTGGCTGTACGAATGGACCGGCAAACCTTCGTGGATTTTCCAAATTTCGCCTGCCGAATTTCAAAAACTGATAGAGGGGTCGTCGCTGATCTATCTTTCCGATTCGAATTATGGGGAGTGGACCAAAGAGTTGTCGGAACGAGGCTGGCTTGACGGCGACAAACGCTTGTGGTTCCGCTTTTTTCCCCTGCTGTTGGGGTATCGGTCCCAACAACCGTCGCAATACCCGCTTAATACGCTAAAAAGTACGCCAGAAGACTATCGGCGCGAAGTTTTTTTGCTGATCCTGACGGGTTTTCTGAAAAAAGGCAATTTCAACCGCGCCCTGGGTTTTGCCATTCAGGCGTCCCGGGAGTACTTAAACCTTGACCGGGAAGAAACCGCCTGGCTGTTTCAACATATTGAGGCGGAATCCGGCCTGTCTTTCGGTGGGCGACTGCACAACCACATTGCATTGCTTTATGCGGCTGGCAAAGAATTAGAGGCTTTAGGCAAAACGTTAAACTGGCCTGTCTTTACTGCCCATCCCCTTGAAGACCTGCAAGCTTTTGCCCAACTTGACGCGCTAAATGCAGAAGCACAGACTGAGCTGCTGGCCCTGTCACCAGCCATGATTAATTTTTTTGACAGTTATAGAAACAAATTCGAAGCCCTGGTCCAGCATTTTTTGAAAAAGACGGTTTGGGATGAAAATTTAGCCATACGGTTCATGCAGTTCCAAATCCACTTAGGCTATCATCTTCAGATTCCCGGAAGCTTACCCGTATTTTTGAGTTCAAAATTGGAGCAGGGCGGTTTTTCCCAAGCCCTTTACGAGGCAACCTGGGATTTTCACTATACTTTAAAATCTCACAACAAAACTGTTCCCAACTTAGAACAAATACTCCGCCAGGAAACCCTGCGCCGGTTGGATGCATCGGGCTTAGCAGCGAGCCGGGAAGCCCTGCTGATGAGCGGGTTTCATCCGTTGCCGATTCCGGGCAACCACAGCCCATACCACGGCTTGCACCCCGACCAGGTGCGCCCGTTTTTTCAGTTGATCCGGGCCGTGACAGACATAGACATCATCAAAATATACCGGGTAGAAAAACTGTACCGGGTGCGCTTTTTGCTGCTTGGCGAGCAGTTTGACCTCCACACCGGCGATGGCTTTGGCATGGGTTGCCTGCACGACCTCAATACCCTGCTGTACGAAAAAGGCATCCCCTATCAATTGGTGATGATGGAAATGGCTTATTTTAGTCCACACGCCCAACCCAATCCTTATCAGCCGATCAAGGTTGTGACGCTGATGACCGACGTTGTTTATGCTCAACTAAAAGGCCAGGTGCCGCCACAATATTTGGCCGGTTTTGCGAAGACCGCCAACCCCGTTCCTGCTTTTTTGAAAAATATCAGCGAGCTTGGCATATTGAAAGAAAAGCCCAACGAGGATGTTATAGATTTAAAAAGTGACCCCAAGTTTGCAGCCATTCGCGAGCAACTCAGCAAGCTGGAACCTTTAGACACCTGGACGAACCTAATTCAAACCAGCCTCCGGTTTCCCTTCGACGGGAAACCGAAATCCGACTGGCAAAAGGAAGCAAAGGCGCTTGCGGAATCCATGTCGCCCGAACAATTCAAGTCTGGATTAGCATTAGTCGTGGACAATTTAATCAAAGGCGACGAGTGGTTTTCCGACGAAGAAAAGGTTTGCGGCCTCCGCGGATTGGCCTGGCTATGCCGACTGCATCCGGACGCCAATCAGCTCTACCTGCTGCAAAGAATCGCGAACCGGGCCTATACCAAAGTCCCCGGCGGCCCGCTGAGTAGCAAACTCGGCAACCTCGCCCTCGAAGGGCTTGCAGCCATTGGCTCCGTGCAGGCGTTTGGCGCGCTGAGCAACCTCAAAGCGAAGGCCAAATACCCGGTGTATGTGCGTGCCATTGCTTCGGCTGAAAAAAAATTCTCTGGCCTGCTCAAGCAATATCCGGAGTCAGAGCTTCGGGATCGGGTGATCCCCGACCACGAAATGGTGGGCGGGCAAAAGAAAATTCCGGTAGGCGCTTACGAGGCAGTGATCCAATTAGAAGACTTGAAAGTGAAGGTGAGCTGGCTGAGCGACAAAGGCAAAACGTCCGCTTCCGTGCCTGCTGAATTGCGCCGCGATTTTGCAGGCGATTTGCAATCCATTAAAGTTGCCGTCAAAAGCATCGAAGAAACCTTGTTGGCGCAAAAAATGCGGTTGGAAAATAGTTGGCTGGAAGACCGGAGCTGGCCGTTTTCGCTCTGGCAGGAATGTTTCCTCAGCCATGCGCTTATGGGGCCCTTGGTCAAAAAGCTCATCTGGCAGGCCAAAACAACAACCGAAACCATTTCTTTTATGCCTTTGGGAAATGAGCTGGCAGACAGCCGCGGCCATTCGGTTTCCATATCTGACGCCGCCACCATCCGGCTTTGGCATCCTGCGCTTGCCGGTTCTGTGGAAGAAGTGGTGGGTTGGCGAAACCGGTTATTTGAACAACACATCGTGCAACCATTCAGGCAGGCTTTCCGAGAAGTTTACCTGCTCACGCCCGCAGAAGAAGCGACGTTTGACCACTCTAACCGGTTTGCGGGCCATAAACTTCGGGGCAACACCCTCTACAGCCTTGGCAAAAATCGTTCGTGGACGATGACTTACGAACAATGGCCGCTGCGTAAGTTATCCGAAGCCGGCCTCGTTGCCGAACTGGCCGTAGACGGCAGAGTGCTCTACGACAATTGTTCCACCCTGGCGCTCAGTTTCAGGAGAACCCAGCCCGGCTTGAAAGAACACCAGTTGTACAACCAGCCCCGCGTGCCGTTGGCGGAAGTTCCTCCGGTCATTTTAAGCGAAATCATGCGGGACGTGGATTTGTTCGTGGCGGTGAGCGGCATTGGCGCGGATCCTTATTTCGATCAAAATCATACAGGCCCCCTGCTCGGCTATTGGCAGGATGTCGCTTTTGGCGAAAAATCGAAAACTTCGATTGCCGATCTCCGGAAAGACTTGCTGGAACGGTTGTTGCCCATGACCAAAATTGCAAAACAATGCAAATTGGAAGGCAACTACCTGCACGTCGCAGGAAAAATCAAATCTTATAAAATCAACCTGGGCAGCGGCAATATCCTCATGGAGCCTAACGACCAGTACCTCTGCATCGTGCATAACAACGATCCGAAAGTGGAAAAACAAATCTGGCTCCCTTTCGAGGGCGGGGATCATACCCTGATGCTGATTCTGAGCAAAGCTTTTTTCTTAGCCGACGACGATAAAATTACGGAGAGTCAGATTTTGAGGCAGATGGGGAGGAGGTGAGGGAGGGTAAAGGGCAAGAGGCAAGTTTTGCAAATGGGCAAAGCCTTGTCCCGTATAGCGCAGAGGTGATCAGTTCTATAAAATGATGCTTAATCGTACATTTTTATTTTTTATTGATGATTGACGATTACATGATTGATGATTGTTAATGTAAGAGATACGTAAACATCGTGTGTATGTTTTACATCATCAATCATCATTTATCAATCATCTCTCATCAATCCTTCTTCAAAACGTGGTGAACATGTAGAACTGATCACCTCTGCGTATAGCGGGAAGCGGGACGGCAAAGCCTGTCCCGTGCTACTGGCGGGCGTCGGCTGTGCATAACGCATAATCGGTTGAATGCTATGTGAATCGGGATCAGTAGTACAGGAAATCTGCGAAGTGATACGGAGTATTTTTCGCACAACGCGAATTTTGGCTTCACACAAAGGCACAACGATCACAAAGAACTGGCGTTCTTGTTTTTCGTAGTGTGCGTTGTGCCGTTGTGTGAAATTGCTGAGTCATACGAGGCCGGCGTCCTGCCTGGCGGTGTATCTAATAGATTCAACGAACTTGTTCCGTAGCTTATAGGGTGCTGCGCAAAAAGCGAAACGGCGCCGTTGTAGGCCCGAAAAACGTTTTTTCCGGATTCAGCGTCAGACCCAACAGGGCAAGTTCGGATTGGAGTTCCCGGATGAGGGTGTGCAGTGCATTTTCATCGGGTGCAAAAAATATAAAATCGTCTATGTAGCGGGCATAGCAGCCGGAGGTCAGCGCGTTCATCCTGCGGTCTATTGGCAAGAGCAGGGCGTTTGTCAGGCAATAAACCAGTTCGTTGCCGGCAGGAAGCCCTTTGTCTGAATGGTGTGTATGGTTGTTTTCTGCTGCTGCAAATTCGAGGCTCGCCTGCTCAAACACTTCCAGAAAGGCCGTAATCAGCCGCAGCGTTGTCGGGCAGGGAATTTCCTGCGAGAGTACTTCCAACAGTACCGCGTGTTGCACCGAATCAAAAAAACGGCGGATATCGGCGCCGGCGACCCAGGCCTGCGATTGTTTCCATCGGTGACATTGCAACACAAGCGACTGGGTTTGCTCCGGCTTACAGGTGCAATGTGCGACCACTTTTTCAGCAAAAAAATCAGATAAGGGGCCAACAATGGCTTCGTGCGCCACCCAGCTCCGGCAGTCCATTCCGGCGCACAACAGCGGTTTGTCTAACATGGAATAGAACAGGGAAACGTGGCTGGGCCGGAAAGTTCCGTCGGCCAATTCCCGGCCTAATTCGATAAGTTTGTCCTCCAGGTCGTCGTTGAGCCAGGCCCGGTCGCGGAGGAGCGGGTATTTTTCCTGCACGCGCTGGACGGCGAGCTCGAGATTGGCGGGAGAGGAGATGGTGGTATACAAAACGAGACAGTTTGTTGTGCGATCCAGAATATTTGTCAGGTAAATTAGACCTTTTTCGGTGAAAGCCCAAAGGAGAGTGTTAGATTTGTGGAGTTAGCAAATATTTAATTGAACCTCTCTTAGGTATTGATGGTTTCAGTTGAGCTTTGTTGTTTATTTTATTTTTTAAAGCAAAAAGTTTATCTTTGTTTCAATATAAACAAAATGAGTTATCGTAAAATATGAAGCACTCAAAATCATTTGCCGAATTTTTTGCTGGGATTGGACTAATGCGAATAGGCTTAGAGAGAGCTGGCTGGCGAGTCGCTTTTGCAAATGATATTGATCCAGTTAAAGAAAGCATATATCAAGCTCATTTTAATGATACAGATGAGCATTTCTTACTTGGAGACATACACCAAGTGGATGCGGGTATAATTCCCAAAGTTAGTCTAGCGACAGCGTCTTTTCCTTGTACTGACTTGTCATTGGCTGGCCGAAGAGAGGGTCTATCAGGAAAACATTCTTCTGCTTTTTGGGGATTTGTTAATGTCTTGGAAGACATGGAGGATAGCCGACCACCAATTGTCTTACTTGAAAACGTAGAGGGTTTTCTCACTTCAAATAAAGGCCAAGATTTCAAAGTAGCTCTAATTGCTTTAAATAATTTAGGCTATTCAGTTGATGCGTTTGTTATTGATGCTGTAAGGTTTGTGCCCCAAAGCAGAGTACGACTTTTTGTTGTTGGATCCAGGTTGCCCACCAAGCCAATGGAGGTGAATGAATCACAACTATCATTATTTTACGGAAGTAACTTAAGGCCAAAAAAACTTATTGATTTTATATTAAATAATACCAATATACAATGGAGCATTAGAGAATTACCTTCCTTACCTAAAAGCACTACCCACTTAAGCGAAATCATAGAAGATATACCTGAAGATTCAAAAAGTTGGTGGAATGAAGATCGAGTACAATATCTTCTAAACCAAACATTTGATAGACATCGAGTGCTAATTGAAGTTGCAAAAACTGGAAATGAATATACCTACTTTACGGCATTCCGAAGAGAGCGGGAAGGCCGATCAATGGCTGAAATCCGTTCTGATGGCATTGCCGGTTGTTTAAGAACACCAAAAGGAGGGAGTGCAAGACAAATTTTACTTTGTGTTGGGAAAGGCCAAATTAAGATTCGTCTTCTGTCTCCCCGTGAATGTGCAAGGTTGATGGGGGCAGATGACTATGCTATTTCCGGGAATATAAATCAAGCTTTGTTCGGATTTGGTGATGCCGTTTGCGTGCCGGTAGTAACTTGGATTGCTGAGAATTATCTTAACCCACTACTTTTGGAGATTCAAAATATGAAACCTCAATTTTCAATAAAATATGAACCAGCAACAGTTATTGAAGGATTTTGAGAATTGGTTTTGGTCCTTATCAGCTCAAGATGGTGAAGGAGGTACTAAGGGGATGATTGCAGTGTCACTTGTCGTTTTAGACAAACTAAAAACTGATTATGACTTGGACTTTTCTAAGTATCTGTCAGACGATGGAATGCAAGTAAAAGGAGCAAGCGGTGAGAAAACTAAAAAAATCTTAGCACGGTTTGGCGAAACAAGGCCCTTTTTGGTTGAAGGAGGAAGAACAAGTAGAGGAACTCCTCGAAGGATCCAAAGTTTATTAGAATTTTTAAAAAGCAAAAAGCTTGAAGACTTTTCATCCGACCAAAGGCATGAGATATTTCATCAATTTCAATCTTTTTTAGTCGATCAGGTCAGAGAATTTTTCAATCGGAAGAAGATAAAAATTGTTTTCAATCCGAACATGTCTTCCTTTCAAGTTATTTCATCAATTATTAATCTATCCAAAATAGAAAAAAAGTGGGGACCTGTTGCGCAACATCTTGTAGGGGCGAAACTCCAATTACGATTTCCTGAGTTAAAAATATCAAATGAGCGCGTAAGTGCATCAGATGAAGTGACGAATCGTAAGGGAGATTTTATGATGCAGAGTACTGTTTTCCATGTAACAGTCGCTCCAGGAGAAAAAGTGCTTGAAAAATGCAGAATGAATGTTCTTGATGGTTATAGGGTGTACCTTATTGTCCCCTCTGAAAGGCTTGGGATGATTCAATCACAGGTTCAAGATACATTTGATGGAAAAGTTCAGTTAGTAAGTATTGAAAATTTTGTTTCACAAAATGTTGATGAAATAGGCGAATTTGGAGACAAAAGAATCACTCAAGAATTAATTAACCTTTTGAACTTATATAATCAAAGAGTTGATGCGGTTGAACTGGATAAGTCACTTATGATTGAAATCCCTAATAGCCTGACAAAACTTGGAAATGGCTGATGTTTTCCCATCAGAAAAGCGCAGTGAAATCATGCGCCAAGTCAAATCCCAAGGCAATAAGTCAACGGAACTAAGGCTTATAACCTTTTTTAAAACAAACAAATTAAAAGGTTGGCGTCGAAAATATCCAATTGTTGGAAAGCCGGATTTTGTTTTTCCAAAATTGAAGGTAGCCATTTTTACAGACGGTTGCTTTTGGCATGGCCACGATTGTAGAAATACCCGCCCAGAACAAAACAAAGAATATTGGACAAAAAAGAGGGAGCGGAACCAAAAAAGAGATCAGGAAGTAACGGAATCTCTTACCCTCAAAGGCTGGAATGTGGTGCGGATTTGGGAATGCGAGATCACAAAGGGGAATTTCGACATCAAACTCCAAGCTATTCTTTGCCCTTCAACTGCAGAGTAACATGCTATTACTAATACAACATAAAAATGGCGGCAATGGAGGGGGTGCAGATTTGACAAATTCCCGGAACTCGTCAAATCTGCAAGCTTACCAGTAACCAATAACCAGTAAACCAATAACCAATCTACCCCCCAAAATCGTCAAACGCAATATTCTCTTCCGGAACGCCCAATTCATCTAAGGCCTTGAGCACAGAAGCGTTCATCAGCGGCGGACCACAGAAGTAGTATTCGATTTCTTCCGGTTCCGGATGGTTCTTCAGGTATTCGTTGAACAGAACCGGCATGATGAAGCCTTTGAAGCCATCGCCGGGCGCGTCCATATTTTCTTTCACCTGCCAGTTGTCTTCCGGCAGCGGGTTGTCGAGTGCAATGTAGAATTTGAAGTTTGGAAACTGGCGTTCAATTTCGCGAAACTCCTCCACGTAGAACAACTCGCGGCGCGTGCGGCCACCGTACCAGAAAGACACTTTGCGGTCGGTCGTCTTCAGTGTATGGAACAGGTGGAACAGGTGCGAACGCAGCGGCGCCATGCCAGCGCCCCCGCCGATGTACACCATTTCTTTTTTCGTCGGTTTGATGAAAAATTCGCCGTAAGGGCCAGAGATCATCACCTTATCGCCGGGTTTGGTTCCAAACGTATAGGAAGAACAAACGCCCGGGTTCACGGCCATCCAGTTGTTGGCATTTTTATCCCACGGCGGCGTGGCAATGCGGATATTGAGCATCACGATATTGCCTTCTGCCGGGTGGTTGGCCATCGAATAGGCGCGGAACTGCTCTTCTTCGTTCACCATTTTTAGATCCCAGAGCTTAAATTTATCCCATTCGCTGCGGAATTTTTCGGGATCATCGTGGTATTGTGGGTGTGCGGTGATGTCCATTTTTTTGAAATCCACCGTGGTCACCGGCACGTCAATTTGTACGTAGCCACCGGATTCAAAATCGAGGGTTTCGCCTTCCGGCAAACGCACCACGAATTCCTTGATGAAAGAAGCCACGTTGTAGTTGGAAACCACTTCGCATTCCCACTTTTTGATGCCGAAGACTTCTTCCGGCACGCGGATTTCCATATCCTGCCGCACTTTAACCTGGCAGGCTAAACGCTTGTGCTCCGCTGCTTCTTTGCGGGTCAGGTGGTTCATTTCCGTAGGCAATACATCACCGCCGCCGGCATCTACGTGGCACTCGCACATGGCGCAGGTGCCGCCGCCACCGCAGGCAGAGGGCAGGTAAACGTTTTTGCCCGCCAGCGCAGACAACAGAGAAGACCCGGGTTGCACCATCAGCGGATGCTCTATATCGCCGTTAACGACGATTTTCACCTCGCCTTGCGGCACTAATTTTTTCTTGGCATAAATCAGCAACAGGGCAAGCCCCAGAATTACGGCGCTGAATGCTACTGTACCCCAAAGCACCAATCCGATCTCAAAAAGCAATATCATTGTCAATGCTATTTAGATTGTTCTACGCTTAAAGCTTATTTCAGTTTCATGTAAACCGCAGGGTCAATGCCCATGATGCTCATGAAGGCGATGCCCATGAGTCCGGTCAGGATAAACGCCATCCCCAAACCGCGCAACGGAGCCGGCACATTGGAATAGCGCATTTTTTCGCGGATAGCAGCCAACGCCACGATGGCCAAAAACCAGCCAAAGCCGCCCCCCAAGCCAAACGCGATGGACTGCGAAAGGTTGTATTCGCGCGAAATCATGAAAAGCGACCCGCCGAGGATGGCACAGTTTACAGTGATCAGCGGGAGGAAGATACCCAGCGCGTTGTAAAGCGACGGCGAGTATTTCTCCACGATCATTTCCACCAATTGCACCATCGCCGCGATCACAGCAATGAAAAGGATGAACCGGAGGAAGGTAAGATCCATTCCAAAAATTCCGGTTGAAACCAACAGGTATTCGCTGATGAGCCAATTGATGGGCATGGTGATGGCCAATACGAAAATCACCGCTGCTCCGAGGCCGATGGCTGTTTTGACCGATTTAGACACCGCGAGAAACGAACACATGCCTAAGAAATAGGACAAAACCATGTTTTCGATGAAAGCGGATTTCAGAAATACATTTAAAAATTCCATTGTTCGGCGTTTTTAACGTCCAGAATTATTTTGAATACACTGCTTTGGCAAAACCAACGCAGGAGATTAAGATACGTCAATCAGTTTTGGCTGCATCGAACGCTGAATCCAGATGATGATGCCGATCAGGAACAACGCGGAAGCCGGCAAAACCATCAGGTTGTTGGGGGCATACCAGCTCAGCCATGCATTTTGAGTATTGAGTAAAAAATCAGCGGAAGGCCCGATAATTTTCAGCTCAAAAGGACTGCCAGCCAAAAGGGTACCTTTTCCGAATATCTCGCGCACAATACCCAGTGCGATCAGGATGGCGCCATAACCCAGGCCGTTGCCGATGCCGTCGAGGAAAGATTTCCACGGCTTATTGGCCATGGCATAAGCCTCTAAGCGCCCCATTACGATACAATTCGTGATGATGAGGCCAATAAACACAGAAAGGTCTTTCCACATCGGATACTGCGCTGCTTTCAACGTCAACTCCACCACCGTTACCAAAAAGGCAATGATGACCAATTGTGCAATCATCCGAACCTGGAAAGGAATGTAATTGCGCAACATGGAGGTAAACAAATTGGAAAAAGCAGTCACCAGGGTCACGGAAATGGCCATGATCAGGGCTTTGAACGTTAGGGTGGTAACGGCCAATGCGGAGCAAACCCCCAATACCTGCACTGTAATAGGATTATTGTCTAAAAGCGGGTCAATGATCAGCTTTTTTTCTTTTTTGCTCCACCAGGATTCTTGTTCCTGCTGTACGGGTTCTTTTACCTCTGCCATTGTATGAGACGTTAGATGTAAGATATTAGATTTTAGATGCCGGTTCCTGCTAAAGTCCCGGCGATTGATTTAACCGGCGGTTTTGAGTTTATTCAGATAATTCTGGTAATACCCCAAACCGCGTTTGAGCATTTCCTGAACGCCTTTGGACGTAATCGTAGAGCCGGAAATGGCGTCCACATCGTGTATTCCATCAGCAACACCGCCTTTCACCACGTTTATTGAAATAAAATTACCCGATTCATCGAGTAGTTTTTTGCCTACGAATTGTGCCGGAAATGCAGGGTTATCTTTGATTTCCGCGCCAAGCCCCGGCGTTTCTCCTTTGTGATCGAAAGACGTACCCGCAATGGTGTTGAAGTCATCCTGGAGTGCAATATTGGCCCAGATTTCGTCCCAAAGACCACTGCCGCGAACCGCCAGAATGTAGTAAGATTTACCATCGTCGGCCTTGTAAATGAACAGGGGGAGGTTGCGCTCAGCTTCCGGCTTTTTCTTTTCCTTGGCCATATCTATTTGCTCCGCCACCATGCCGGTAACTTCGCTACCGTCTAATTTGACCACCTTTTGCTCGATCTTGTCTTTAAACAGGGCTTCAACCTCTGTATCCGACATCGCCTCTAATGGCTTGGGAAGAAAAGTCTTCACCGAAGTAAGAATAGCGCGTTTGTTGAACACCGCTTCGTTTTTGCCGTGTATTTCGCTCAATCCGCTGGACATAAAGGCCAGCACAACGGCAACAATGACGCACATAACGAGTACAAAGCGGATGATATAACTATTGCTGAACATAAGGCTCGCTTTCTAATAAGTGAATCAATTCAGGTTTACGCAGTCGCTTTTTTTGCTCTTTTCAGCCGGCGCGCAATATTCCCTTCAACAACAAAATGGTCAATCGTCGGCGCAAAAACATTCATAAACAGGATCGCCAGCATCCAGCCTTCCGGATAAGCCGGGTTCATTACCCGAATGATCAAACCGATGGCGCCGATCAGAAATCCGTATATCCATTTGCCGCGATTGGTCGAAGATGCCGTTACCGGGTCGGTCGCCATAAACGCCATCGCAAACAGGAAACTTCCAATAGTGAAATGGTGATACCAGGGCACATCCATGAACGCTGTTGCATCCCAGGCATTAAAAATCATGCCCATGATGGCCGCACCTAACACCATAGACACCATGATGCGCCAACTGGCTACGCCTGTGAAGATCAGGAACAAAGCGCCGGCGATGATGGCCGGTTTGCAAGTCTCGCCCACAGAGCCGGGAATCAATCCCCAGAACATCTGGCTCGGTTCGTATACATTGGTGATGGCTTGCCAGCCGCCGTTATAGCCCAACGTAAGCGGGGTGGCGCCGGTAAATCCGTCCACGACCGCTGATTTTACATCAAAGGTCGCCCACCCAAACCACTCAAAGATCGTATTTGAAAAAGAAGTATGCCACCAGCCATAATCAACCGGACTGCCTGCTTTGAAGTCGGACAAGCCCGAAACCCAGACGTAGTCGCCCGAAATGGTGGTCGGATACGCAAAAAACACAAACACCCTCGACAAAAGGGCGATGTTCAGAATGTTCATGCCCGTTCCACCAAACGCTTCTTTGCCAATGATCACGGCAAAAGCAACCGACATCGCTAAAATCCACAACGGAATATCCGGCGGCATAATCAGTGGAATGAGGGCGCCCGTGACAAGAAAGCCTTCTTCGATGCCATGCCCTTTGCGCATCGCATAGTAGAACTCTATCCCCAAACCTACAACGTGGGTAACAATCACGATCGGAAGTATCTGAATCAGGCCGTAAAACAGCTTGAGGTGGAAACCCGAAAGCAGGCTCGTGTGCTCGCCGATGGCATTGAAATGCTGGTGCCCGATATTAAACGTACCAAAAATGTAGCACAATTGCATAGCCAGCACCACGTGCACCATCAGACGCTTGAGATCCATCCCGTCGCGGATGTGCACGCCGCCTTTCGTTACGTGGTTCGGCGTGAAAGCGAAGGTGAAAAATCCGTCGTAAAGCGTATGCAGAAACGGGGACTTCTTCTTGTCCGGTTCAATTCTTTTCAGGAACTGTAAAAGCTCTTTTTTCATATCCGGAGCGATTCGGTATTTTTTATGAAAATCAATTTATTTGCCTTTCGTGGTCGCCAACTTTAGTTGGCAGACCCTCATCAATAAACCTTCAAAAAGCAGGTACATTAACTCGCTGCGGGCATTCACCTCAGTTGCAGCCCCCGCCATTACGCCTCCTCCCGCATCACATCCAACCCATCCCGCAGAATTTCCTGCAAAGGCTGCTTGGAGGTGCAGACAAATTCGCAAAGCGCAACGTCTTCTTCAATAACCTCGAAAATGCCAAGCCCTTCCATGCGTTCAATGTCGTTGGCAAGGATGGCTTTGAACAAATGCTGCGGATAGATGTCCATCGGCAGCACTTCTTCGTATTGGCCGGTCACTACAAAAGCCCGCTTTTCACCGTGTGTATTGGTGTCGGCGTGGAATTTATAGTCCGGAAACAAAAAGTTCGGGAAAGTTTTGGAAACGCTCGGGCGCAACGACAACGGCAGCAGCCAGCCGAACATTTCGTAGTAATCGCCTTCTCCGATGGCCGTGACCTGATCGTCAAAGGAGTTGAGGAATTGGGAAGCAGCTTTTTTACTGCCCGACAACACATCGCCGGAAACTAAGCGAATGTTGCCAGCTTTCAGATTGCCGGCTACTAACTCGCCCATATTGGCGCCGATATACGTTTGAACGTATTTGGGCGACTGCAATTCAGCGCCGGTAAGTGCGACCACGCGAGCAGCATTGTAACGGCCTTCTATAAACAAAGCGCCGATGGAAATAACGTCCTGAACGTTCAACGTCCACACTTTTTCATTCGGATTAATCGGCTTGATGTGGTGAATCTGAACGCCTACATTACCCGCCGGGTGCTTGCCGCTGAACCAGTGTTTCTGAACGCCGGCAGCTCCCGTGAAAACAGCGGAAGGCGCTTTTGAACTACGGGCATCAAGTCCCAGGTGTACCGCGCCGGAAGTCAGCTTTGCCAATACATCCAATCCTTTCTGAAACAAAGCCCCTTTGCCTTCCACCACAAAATTCAGGTCGGGCGCTAACGGCGCCGTATCGAAGGTGGAAATGAAGATGTCGCGCGGCACAACACCAGGTTCTGCCAATACATCGAAAGGACGCTGGCGCAACATCGGCCAAACGCCGCTTTCCATCAGGAAATTGACCAACGTTTCGCGGGTACAGGATGGGAGGTCAGGTGCATTGAATGAACGGTAGCTGATTGCTTTATCTGCCAGAATAACCACTTCTGCAATGGCGCGTTTTTCGCCCCGGTTGACAGCAATGATCTCTCCGCTAACCGGCGACACAAATTTGATTTCCGGCTTGGTTTTATCGTGGAACAACTCATCCCCGGCTTTTACTTCCTGGCCTGGTTCAACCACAACTTTGGGAATGGGCAGGATGCCTCTGAAATTAGGCGGTTGAACGGCATAAGTCGTCACTCCGGAAGCCGCTTCGAGCGTATGCGCAGCTTCCCCTTCCAGCAGGATGTTATGGCCTTTGTGAAGTGCAGTTACCCGCACATCTCCGGTGTAGGAAGGCGCCTTGGCGGCAAAAATTTCTTTGACTCCGGGAAAAAGCCCCAGGTTGACGCCCCGCTTATCTGCATTCGAACTGCGGGCTTCAATAGCCAGCAGGTTGTCTGCTACCTGAATGACGATGTATAGGAAGATCGCAATGGCAAGGGCGATCAAGGCGTAAATGAAGTAACTGGAACTGCCGCCCGACGCGCTTTGGGCTGAAACTTCGCTGCTTGCCAAGGCAAGGAAGAACAGTGGGAATGTTCTAACGATTCCGCTTCTCATTATTCGTTTTGCTTGTTTTGAAGGAATTCAGCGCAAACGATCGTCATTTCGCCGGAAACCCTGTTTTATAACCCAAAAGCTTTCTTTTGACGAAAGCAGGGCAAATATAAAAACCTTTCCCACTAAATAAGAAGCAGGGATTTTTAAAGTTGAGAGGGTAGAGTTATTTAGATTTATTCAAAATAGTCGGACTTGCTCTCACACTATCTGGTTACTGGTTGTTTTCAATCAATCTTTCAATGTCTTTGACTAGTACCTTTATCATTGGCAGTAACGGCTTCAATTCCTTCCAGTTGGATGACTTGATAAATTGGCATAACAGACCTGCTTTCCCACTCTTGCTTGTTGTGAACGAGACTACTAATTACCTCATTTGTATCTAATTCTAATTGGTACAGTTTTTCCCTAATTAAGTCTTTCAATGCAGGGGAAAGCGGTCTTTCCAATAAAATAAGAAAATCCCAGTCAGAGTCTTGCCGAAAGTCCCCCCTGGCTCTTGATCCAAACAAAATTACTTCCGCTTTGTGGTCTATTTTAAGGATTTCATCCTTAACTAATACTGGTATTTCCATGATAGCATTTTACTGAAGCGAAGATAAGTTTTTTTCAAAACTTTTCAAACCCCTTAATTGAAGAAAGATTTGCAGATTCAACTCACCCCTCTGTCAAAAAATGATACCCCACGCCTTTGATTGTATTGATCTGCACCCCCGGATCTTCTCGCAGGTAATCCCGCAGTTTGGTGATGTACACATCCAAATTCCGGGAGTTGAAAAAGCTGTCGTCGCCCCAAACGCGCATCAGGATGTCTTTTCGGGCAACGGTGAAATTGCGGTTTTCGCACAAAATGGTGAGGAGTTCGGTTTCGCGGTGGGAAAGTTTGCGCGATTGTTCGCCGCGGCGGAGTTCGTAGCGGTGCGGTAAAAATTCAAATTGTCCGATGGTGACCGGAGCGGCGGGCGAGGTTTGGGCCGTTGCTTTGGATCGGGTCAGTTGCAGCAGATTCTGGATGCGCACGATCAGTTCTTCTAAGCTGAAGGGCTTGCGGATATAGTCGTTGCCGCCCGCCTGAAAGCCTTTCACGGCATCTTCGGTTTGGGTTTTGGCGGTCAGAAAAATGATGGGTTGGGCAGGATCGAGCCTGCGAATCTCTTCTGCAATCGTGTACCCATCCACGTTCGGCAACATGATGTCGAGCACACAGATGTCGGGTTTAAATTGTGCAAACGCTGCCACGGCCAGCTTGCCGTCGGCGATCATACTGACCTCATAATTCCGGCTTTCCAGGCTCTCTTTTACAATTTTGCCCAAAAAAAGCTCGTCTTCCACGTAGAGAATCTTAGTCTTTTGCATACTTGCGCGGAATATGAATAATAAAACTGCTGCCTTTGCCCGGCGTACTTTCCAAGCGGATGCGCCCCCCGTGCTTCAATAAGACGCCGGCCACATAGCTCAGGCCCAACCCATACCCCTTCACATTGTGGCGGTTGCCGGTGGGCACGCGGAAGAATTTTTCAAAAACTTTACCGGTATATTCCGGCGGAATGCCAATGCCCTCGTCACGCACCCGGAGGACAAGCGAGGCATCGTCTGCTTTTAGCTCCAATTGTATATTGGGGGTGTCTTCACTGTATTTCAAGGCGTTATCCAGCAAATTATAGACCACGTTGGTCAGGTGGATGCGGTCGCCCATGATTTCAAAATGATCGCCTTCGCAGGTAAAAGCCGTTGTTGCGCCGTATTTTTCAAACTGCAGCTTCATGGAGTTGAGCACTTCCTGCACCAATTGCCGGAAATCGAAGCGCTCCACGTGCAAATCCGGTTCTTTTTGCTCAAAAATGGCCATTTTCAGCACCTTGTCTACGAGCATGGAGAGGCGGTTCAGTTCGTGTCTGGAAATGTCTAAATATTCAGCCGTGCGCTCCGGTTCGCGCAACGCATCGAAATTGCGCAGCGACTCGATGGCCACGCCAACTGTTGCAATCGGGGTTTTCAGCTCGTGCGCCACATTGCTGATGAAGTCGTTTTTGAGCGCCGCCAACCGCTGTTGCTGGCGCAGACTTCGATAAATGAAGCCGAACGCCAGCCCTGTGGTGAGCAGCAGGAACAACGAAAATACGCCTTGCGGGAAGGTTTTTCGGAACAGGTATCCGCCATAGTCGCCGATTGCCGCGTAGTACACCGATCGCGGCGGCAACCCTGCGGGCATCGGGATGGTCAGAATACGGGTATCCCCGGCCTTGCGCATCACTTCCGGCATGGAATGGGGAGAAAAAGGCGCCTGCAGGACTTGAACCGACAACGCAAATCCTGAATCGCGCAGGATTTGCTTAAACTTTTCCTGCACGGCGGTCAAAGAAAGGCTGTCGTTGAACCAATGGTTTCTGAAACGCTTCATTTGCAGGCTGTCGCCGTCTTTTTGCGTAAACAGGAAGGCTGTTTTATTGTCAACCTGTGAAATTTCGCCTCTAATGCTATCGCTGATGGTAATCCTGACTTCGTTGATGGAAAAAGTGGATTTGCTGGTATCTGCGGGGCTTAGGTCTTTGGCCACCACCGTCGCCCCTTTTTCACTGCGCGTCATGTCTAAGCGCAATACATTTTTCAGTGCGAGAATGACGGCGGTATCCAGTTCCTGCCCGGCAACGTCCAAAGGCGCCAGTATCCTGACGTTGATCATCGAATCCTGCAAGCCCTGAACCGCCTGCTGAAACAGGTTGTCGGCTTCTTTTTGGAGCCAGTCTTTCCGCTCGTCGTACACCTTGCGCAACCACAACCCCTGAAAAACCAGCAGCATGACCATGCTGACCCCCATCAGCAGCAGCGCTGTCTGGTGGCGGGAAAGGTGCGGTATGTTGCGGAATGTGGTCATTTTTATGTCAAGGTTAAAGTACGCGTACGTGCCCCCTTTAACCTTTCTACTTTATCCTTTAACCTTCTGAATATTCGGATAAAGATACACGCTGTTCCCTCCCTTTGTTCTCCCCATTAACCTTAATTAACCTTATATCAAGGATGATTAACGCTGGGGGGCGATAGCTTTGCCCTCAAAAAAAAGACGTTATGAAAATTCTGTCCACCATTATTTTTTGCTTGCTGACTGCCCTTGTCTGGGCGCAGCAGAACGCAGGCACGCTGGTATACGAGTTCAAAGCCAACCTGCACCGGCAGTTGCCACCCGACAACCAGGACATGAAAGCGATGATCCCCGAATTCCGGACTTCGCGCTTTCAGTTGCTGTTTACACCGGAAGCTTCGCTTTACAAAGCCATTGAGGAGGAAGAAGACGAAGATGATATGCACCAGGGCGGTGGTATGCGCATCCGCATCAACGCCGGCAACGACGAAATTTACCGCGACCTGACCAACCGGCGCCGCATCGAAAAACGGGAGTTCATGGGTCAGGAATACCTGATTGACGACACGCTGAAAACCGCACCCTGGAAACTGAGCGCCGACCGCAAAACGGTGATGGGTTTCGATTGTATGAAAGCGATGTGGTCGGATACGACCAATAAAAGGGAAATCGTTGCCTGGTTTGCGCCCACTATCCCGGTACCTTCCGGTCCCGACATCTACACCTCGCTGCCCGGCATGGTGCTGGAAGTGGACATCAACAATGGCGAAACGGTCATTCGTGCACAAACGGCGGAGTGGAAGCAGCCTTCCGAAAAAGCCCTGAAAGCGCCCAAAGGCCCGAAAGACGGAAAAACGGTAACAGCGGACGAGTACCGCGCCATTGTAGATGAGCAGCTCAAAAAAATGGGCGGTGGTCGTGGCGGCATCCGGATCATGCGGAATTGATCAGAGGCGATGTTCTGTGTGAGGGCTTAACGCTGTGAGTGATGTCGTTAACTTAACGGGGAATAACCACGATACCGGCGAGCTTCTGCTACGCATAATATCGGCTTTATAAAGCTATGCAATACTCCGATTGCTTATGCACAGCGGACACTCGCCGGTAAAGTGGTTGAATGTGAATAGCCCCCGATGCAATCGGGGGGCAGGTATGAACCAAATGTAACGCCCAACCCCGAATGGGGTTGAATGTTAATCCGCCACACCCCATTTTTAAGATTCAACCCCTTCCGGGGTTGGGTACCTTCTCCACTTCCACTTTCCCCCGAATTGCATTCGGGGCTAATCAAATTTGACCCTTTCAGGGTCGTTTACGTCGTTAAGTTGACGACATTAAACCCTGTGTCATCTGATTATATAGCCGTTCTATCCTATTTATACGGCGTTACACAGAGAAAGGGCGTTTCGCGGAGGTTAACTCCGTGAAACGCCCTTTCTCTGCGAGACTCCGCGACTCAATTCCAGAAGGCTATCCTAAGATGCGCCTGATTCGTTTCGTTATCTACAGATCAAACGGATTCGAGAACCGGACATCTTGTGCAAACTGCGTATCCGTCAGGGTTTTCAGGAACGCCACCAGTGCTTGTTTTTCTGTATCGGACAGGTTAAGGCGCTTGGGTTGCGATGTTTGTGCGTCGCGAAGGGCAAAATGCAGGTTCTGGTGCGCCTGAATGCCCGAATTGTAGTGCTCTACTACGTCTTCCAGCGTTGCAAAGCGGCCATCGTGCATGTAGGGCGCCGTGAGCGCGATATTGCGCAACATGGGCACTTTAAAGACGCCGTTATCAGAAACGTTGTGGGTGATGGCGCCACGCCCCTGATCAGCGTATTCCAGATCGAGGCCGTTGTTCGCGGTTGGCACAAATACATTGGCCATACGGGAATCGTGGCAACTCGAACAATGAATGACAAA